>ODAK010000859.1_pt1 | contig 34449 bp, 38 predicted proteins | sample 1539591 | NCBI WGS metagenome assembly ODAK01 (sample SAMEA3539303, study PRJEB22396) | soil metagenome | biome: tundra; feature: field; material: soil | place: USA | collected 2010-05 | depth 0.15 m | reverse complement strand
TTGGCTCCGTTTTTTTAGGCCTCGCATGTCGTCTTATTTATACGCGGACATGTAGCACCAATGCTCACCCCACTGTCGAGCGTCACGGTGAGTCCGACATCCGTCGGCGAGCGGACCGGTCCTTTCCAAGTGAGTTGGGCTTTCAAACCGGGCGACAGAAAATCGAGCGGAATTTCCGGAATCTTCATCGGCAATTCCTTGTTTGTCGCGATGATCGCCGCCAGCGCACCGGCGATGGTCGTGCCCACAACGGCCTTCCCCTCCGTCGTGGAAACAAAATCTTTACCCATCTGCTTGACGCTTTCTTCCAGTTGCTTCACGTCGTCCCTGGCCCGCAGCGCCTCAATCACTTTCGGCAACGCATCCTTGAGTTTGTCCGCATCCGACTTGGGTTTCTCCGTGACTGGCCCGGGCGGTGGCGGTGCATCGTCGCGTTGAATTTTTTGTCCAGCCGTAATGTTTTCAACTGCCGCAGCCGAACCTGACATGATGGCATCGGCTACACGTTCCGCCTCCTGCTCAAACTCATCACCCGGCTGATTCACAGCCAGTCGCGACGGCGCGGCGACGGCGATATTTTCAAAATGATGGCCGGCAATCTCTGCTGGACTGCGCTGCAATAAATCTTCGTCCGATTTTTTCTGACACTCGACACACTCGCCTTCGTGACCAGCCGAACCGCCGCAAGCGCATTTGCGCTGCGGCACATTTTGCGGCGGCAGCGTGAAGCTGGTCGAAGCCGACTTAGGCGAAGCGACTCGCGTGTGAATTAATATGCTCATCGTCCCAATCCTCCACGAATCGCACCGGCGATCTGTTCGCCGACAATCGCCGGTCGCGCATTGTTTTTCAATTGGAACGAACCGCCATCAATCCGATCTAGCGAAACATTTTTTTGGGAAGATAATGGCTGCTCCGCAATCAGCCGCGCCAGTTCTTGTTCAACGGCCTCGGCAATTTGATGACGGTCGCCCGGCGCGAAACCTTGCAACACCAGTTCTTCAATATGCAGATGGATGTCAGGCTGCGGTTTCATTCCCAGCCTCCAATCTCCGCGTTGGTCAGCGGTTTTTCGATCTTCACACATTCGGCGCGGGCGGCGCGCAGCAGATGTCTCATGCGCACCGGCTCATCCGAGTCGGCGGCGAGAAACGCAGCGTTGAGCGCGATGTTGCGGATGTTGCCGCCGGCGACGTGCAGCTTCGCGAGCCGCGCCACGTCGAGTCCGTCCACCGGCGTCTGCGTCGGAAACATCCGCCGCCAGATTTCGATCCGCTCGGCGGCGTCAGGAAATGGAAATTGAACCACGAAACGAATGCGCCGCAAAAAGGCCGGATCCAGCGCGTCCTTCATGTTCGTCGTCAGAATCGCCAGGCCGCGATAGGCTTCCATGCGTTGCAACAAATAGCTGACTTCAATGTTCGCATAACGGTCGTGGCTGTCCTTCACTTCGCTGCGTTTGCCGAACAAGGCGTCCGCTTCGTCAAACAGCAAAACCGCGCTGCCTGCCTCCGCCGCGTCGAACACGCGCCGCAAATTTTTTTCCGTCTCGCCGATGTATTTGCTCACGACCTGACTCAAATCAATGCGATACAAATCGAGCCGCAGTTCATTCGCAAGCACTTCTGCCGCCAGCGTCTTGCCCGTCCCGCTTGCACCGGCAAATAGCGCGCTGATGCCGAGGCCGCGCGCACTTTTTTCCGCGAAGCCCCACGTTTCATAAACCAGATTGCGCCGCCGCACATGCGCGGAAATTTCGCGCAGCATCGTTAGTTGCGGCGCGGGCAATACGAGATCGTTCCAACTCGCGCGGGTCTCGATGCGTTGCGCCAGATCATCCAGCCGCGGCCGCGCCTGAATCCGACAAGCATCCCACAAATTTTCTGGCGACACCGCTTGCGCCGCGGCGGAATGAATGCTTGCCGCGCTCAAATCAAACTGCGCGGCGAGTGATTCAAGCTGGCCGTTAACGCCGGCATTTTTCCACAAGACGCGCTGCTCATCGCGCGTCGGCTTGCCGATGTCAAAATCTATGAAGGTGCGTTCACGGACGCGACGACGTTCGCGCGACGAAACGAACAAAACGCCACCGGCTCGTTCGATGAACCGCGTCGCGGCAAAATTATTTTCCGCGTCTTCACATTCAATCAACAATACGCTCGCGCCCAGCGCTGCTTCCCGTTCCCAAAGGCGCATCAGCGATTCAAGTTCGCGGAAATCAGCCGGGAGATTCTGTGCCGTGAGCGTGTGCAGATTCAAACCGACGGCGGCGCAACTGGCCGCCGCCACGGCGCGTTTGGCGACAGGATCATTGCCGCACAATTGAATCGCCGGCAGCGGACGATCTTTTCGCAATACCGCCACGATTTCGTCCGCGACGGCGCGGTGCGAATCCACCAAATCATCTGCCCCAGACAGCGGTTCAACCAGAGTCGCCAACCGCTCATCCAACTGATTCAGTCCGGTAAGGTAATGCAGCACGCGCTCGTCAATTTTGAGCGGACTCAACGTGAGGTTCTGGCCCGGCAGCAACTCAATCAAACGCCAGCGGCGCAGCGGCGCAGCGGGCGTGAGTGCGCTCCAATGCGGTTCCGGCAGCGCGCCGAGCGCGAGGCTGAACGTCGGAAAATCGCGGCGCGGGTCACCATTGGCCTTGGCGCAAAGGGCGGCGAATTTGGAATCCAGTTCGATTCCTGCGCATAGCAACAAAATGCCGCGCTCAAAATTTGAAAGCTCAAAAAGTTTGCAGAGTTTTTCCAGGGCCGGCGGCGGCGACATTTCCTGAACCGGCTCGGAGCGCGGACAGCCTTGTCCGCGAGTTTCAGAGCCGGACCCCTCTTCTCGCGGACAAGGCTGTCCGCGCTCCAGCGCGTCGCGCACCGCATTGAGCGCGGTGGCCAGATACCGCTGGTTGGCTTCGGTCCAGTTCATGTGATGGTCACTTTCGGGCGCTTCGTCGGATCCACATCGAACGCACTCTCCGCACCGTCCACCCGGACGCGCATGAAAAATGTGCCGGTGGAAATCGCATTGGAAATCGCGAAGCCAAACGTGCCCGCCGTCGCCGGATCGGTTGGCCGCCGCGTCGGCAAGGGAATCACAAAACTTTGCGTGTCGTTGTTCAGCAGCAACGAAACGGATTGCTCGCGGCCAAACGGCGGCGCGAAGTCCAGGGTGAGGGTCGCGCCACGCGCCACCGTCACCGGCATCGCCGTCGTGATGGCGGGCTGCAAGATAAACGGCGCCACGTTGGAATCGAAGCCGCGATGCGGCTCATTCGGCGTGCCGAAATTAAAATTGTGAATTACCTGCGCCGTGCGCACACCGGGTTGCAGCGTCGCCGGCAATGTCACGGTAATTTGCTGACCGGTCACATTGGTCGGCACCGCCAAGGTGTCTCCAAATTTCACCTTCGTGTCATCGCCGCGAAGATTTTGGCCCTTGATGGTCAGCGTGGCACCCGCAGCCAAAATTTGCGGGTCCAAATTTTCGATGAGCGGATGCTGGAATGGCACGACAAAAAGCTGACGTTCGAGCACAGGTTGCGGCACCACCGGCGTGAGTTCTTCTTCAATGAGCACCACGGACGCGCGATAGGCAGCGGACAGCGCGTAGGGCGTTTGAAAAAATACCGACCACAGTTTGGAGAGTTCTTCGAGCGAGAGCGACAGCGGCGAGAAGCGCACTGGATCAATCGCGTCCGCTAGATTGGAAGTTGCCAGATAGGAATAAGCGGGATCGGTCACCGTGTCGCGAATCATCTGGCGGGTGAGCAACGGCCACGCGTGCAAGGTGCGCGCCACGCTGCCCAGCACCCGCTGCGGTTCAAGCTGGCCGTCGTTGCCGTAAAAACTCAGCAGGTAATGCAGATCCAGCGCAATGACGGGGCGCTGCCCGGCGCGGCCATCAGAATTGCGCGTCGGCAAATCGGCATTGCGTAAAACAGAGTTGGGCGTGATCTGATAAAGAAAAATATTCACGCCGATTTCTGGCAGGCCATGGCCCGAAGCATCTGGCCGCGCTGTGTTCGCTTTGGCACCGGGCACATCGGCACCAATTACCGATTGTAACGCGCGTTGCAACGTGGCGGTGACAGTGGCGATGGCGAGGTAATTACTCATCGCGCACCTCCGTCGCGTTTTTGCAGATAATCCTCGAGCGAAAGTTTTGGCGGCTTTGGCTTGGCCGGCTTGGGCAGGGGTGCGGCGGATTGGATGGCGCGCACTTCAACTCGGCCGATGGTTACATGAATGGCCGGCGCAGACGCGCGCGTCTCAACCGGCGAAAAAGAATTTTGGCGTCGAGCTTGAAACGGGGAACGTTCGGAAGATGCTTGAAACAAAGGGGCCTTCGCGGTGTGGCCCTGATTTTTTCCGTCGAGCGCAGCGGTGATCGGAACAACAGATTTTTTTGGTTCAAACTCAGCGGCTCTCTTTTCGCCGGAGCGAGGCGAGGAAACTGTCGCCGGCCGGAGTGGCGTCGCTGGCTCGCTAATTTGCGACGGCGGTTTCTCCGCAGATAAACCGACCGTTGCGTTCGCAGTGGATTCCTCGGTCCCGGATGGCCCGGTCGCAAATGATTTCGAAGCGGATGAAATTGCCGGCGGCGACGTTTGGGCTGCGGTCGTCATTGGCGCGAGCCACTGAACTTCTGCGAATGGTGCCGCTGCGGCTGACTCGAACAACGACGGCAAGCGTGGTCGAATCGCCGGCTGGTCGGCGAAACTGCGGGTGATCAGATTGGAAAGGAAGTCGCTCATCCGTTCACCATTTCCAAATAGCAATGCCGCCGTGCCGGAGTCAGCGCGAGAATTTCCGATTCCGTCCAGCCATACACCGAGGCGAGCGTGTGGACTTCGCGCAACAGTCCGCGCGCGGTGGCGTTGATCTCGCTCCAAAAAAAAGCGACGATGTCGAACGGCGCTTCCCACTTGTGTCCGCAACTGGAACAACTCAACGCGAGTTGAATGTCCGCCAGCGGATCGGCGCGGGACATTTTTTCGATGACGGAAGCAATGACGGGTTCCGACAAAGCGCGGCTACCATTCGACAGACAGCGATCCAGCAGTTGTTCGCGATTGTTGACGGCGAGCAAATCAGTGCTGGTGGGAAGACGAAAACGCAGATGGGTGCCGTCCATCTGCAAATCAAATTCAGCGGGAAGTTCCGATTCGTTTTCCGGCCGGAGGTCCGCCGTGTTGAACGCCAGTTCCATTTTCTCGTCACACGCCGGACAGTTCGCCAGGCCGATGAACTCCGCGCCAAAAGTCAGTTCACGCAGCGTGAGCAGCCTCGCGTCACGCTGGCCGATGCTCCAGTTGGCGAGCACGTCGGACGACAATTCCGGACACGCCGCCGCCAGCAAGGTGAGTGCCCGTTGAACCGGAGGCTGGCTGGCCCCCCGCTCCCAGACACTCAAGAGTTCCGTGGTCGAGAGCGCGCGCATGGCCGGTCAATTCACGGGTTGGTGAAGGTGGGTTCGCTCGGTTCAGCGACGGACTGATCGCGTTCCCAGCCTTCATTTTCCAATTTGATGTGTTGGATGGCAACGGCGTTCGCGTTCGCGTCGAGATCCGGCAGGGCCTGATATTCGCTGACCCACGCGCGATAAATTTTGTAGGCGAGGACGACCTGCCCGGCTTCGTTATAGACTTCGAGAATGAGATCCTTGCGAAAGTCTTTGAGCGAAACTTCCGCGCCGAGACCGTTTCCAAAGTTCCAAACTTTGTTCGCCCACTTCTCGAATTCGGTGTCGTGGGTGACGCCGCGTTCGAGCGTGATGGCGTCATACTCGGTGCGGCCGGGAGATTTTCGCGTGCTGCTCGGATCACCGCCTTCGCGATGCTTGACGACTTCGGTGGTGCGCTTGAGGCCGCCGACTTTGCTGACTCCCGCCACGTATTTGCCGTCCCACTTGACGCGGAACTTGAAATTCTTATACGGGTCGAACCGGCTGGAATTGACGCTGAATTGTGCCATAACTCATTTCTCCTAGGTTTGGATTTGTCCGGCGATTTGTTGAATTTGAATGATCACAAACTCCGCCGGTTTCAGCGGCGCGAAGCCGACGAGGATGTTCACGACGCCCCGGTTGATGTCGTCCTGGGTGGTGGTTTCCTTGTCGCACTTCACGAAGTAGGCTTCCTGCGGCGTCTTGCCCTGAAACGCGCCCTGTCGGAAAAGTCCCTGCATGAACGCGCCAAGATTCAACCGGATTTGCGACCAGAGCGGCTCGTCGTTCGGCTCGAAGACAACCCACTTGGTGCCGCGATACAAACTTTCCTCCAGAAACAACGCCGTGCGCCGGACGGGAACATATTTCCATTCCGACGCGTCAGCATCAGCGCCCACGAGCGTCCGCGCACCCCAGGAAATCGGGCCGTAAACAGGGAATATCCGCACGCAGTTTAATCCGAGTGGATTGAGGACGCCGTTTTCATTGTGGGTGAGCTTGTAAACCAAGCCTTGCACGCCGCTCAACGTGGCTTCGGTTCCCGCCGGCGCTTTCCACACGCCGCGCGTCGCGTCAATCCGCGAATACAAGCCGGCGATGACGCCGCACGGCGCGAAAGTGCGCAATTGAAAATTATTGAGCGGATCTCCCAGCTTCAGGCGCGGAAAATAAGCCGCGCCGTTTTTGTCATGCACGGTCAGCCCCGTGCTTTTCCAATCCACCGCCGACGCAACGTCCCTGACCTCCGGCCGCGCATCAATCAGCAGAAACGCGCGCCGCCCCGTGCAATAAGTCATCGCCGCGCCAAAGACCGAATTCTGGCTGGTCAAATCAAGGTCGGACTGCGCGGGATTGCCGGGCTTGGCGCGCGTGACATCGGGGAGGCAAAGAAGGTTGAAGAGGTCCACCTTGTCCAGCGCGTAAACGCCGGTGAAACTGCCGGGATCGCCAATCAAATCAACCGCCAGCGGCAACCCCGTGCCGTCCGAGCCGCGTTTCGTGTCTTTCTGCGCCAACGCATCGGTGCCGCGCTGGCTGTCGGGCCAGTAATGCGAGACGTTCGCGTTGACATTCGCCGCTTTCAGATTGAGAAAGGCGTCGGCATCTTGGGTCGTGCCGCTGTCGAAAGTGACCTGCGCGTCGAACGCATTAGGAACCAGCGCGGTGACCCGCAATCCCTTCTGGCTGCTGCTGGGCGTGCAGCGCACACGCGCGCCGGCGATGACCGCCGCCAGTGCGGCGTTGGCCTGCCGCTCAAACAACCGGCACACTGAGGCAATTGAACCTGGCAGGGCGTCGGCCGGCGTGATGAAATTAAATTCGATGGATTTCGCCGGCGCATCAAGAATCAGCTTGATCGTGTAAGTCTGGTCATTTTTGATGTTCGCCAAAGTGATGTCGCCGCCGGTGATGCCGCTGGCGGCGGGCCGGCCCGACGCAGGCGTGGCGACGATTGAAACAAGCTGGGAGCCGCTGTCCACATCGTTGACCATGGCCTCGACATAGTTGTTTTTGGCGTTGTCCATCGTCACGTCATCAAACGTCTCGATTGTGCCGGTGGCCAGATTGGTGATCGTGAGATTGAAGCTCTTGTCGTCGGCGACGCCGTCGTAATCCACGTCAATGATGACGTTGTCCGACCAGGTGCCGTTGCTCAACAGCGTGACCGCCAGCGAAGGGGCCGCGCCGCCACCGGTGCCGTTCAGCAGCGTGACCGTGGCGGGCTTGGAGCCGGATTTCGGCACCCGCACAACGTAGGCCATGCTGCCGCCGTTCTGAAAAAACTGCTGCACGGCGTAGCTTAGTTCGCTGTCGGCGGCCAGCCCGCCGAAGCCGCGCTCGAAATCGGAGAAGCTGAAGACTTCCGTTGCCCGGTTGTCCAGGCCGCGGGCCGTGTAGCCTAAAAACGCGGTGATGGACGTGGCCACGCCGGTGATGGCATGCACGCCGCTGGAAATTTCCTCAACGTAAACGCCGGGATAGGTCGGGGCAATGGGCATATAGAATCCTTGTAATCGAAGGTTTGATGGGACCTCCTGTTGTTTGCTGCGGCATCATGTTCTCGCTAAGTTGCAATTCCGACGGTTCTTGACTTAATCCGACCGAACCAAGAATCCGGCCGCCCCCCTCCAAGCGAGCGCCCGACTTCATTCCTGACATAGGAAACGTTTTCTATTACATCACATTGTTAAATCTAATGCAAGAAATATTTATCGAAAAACCGGTGATGAACAGAGGTGTGCGGGCAGTTGGGGCGTCGCCCCCGGTTGGGAAACCACATACGCGGCAACCTCATTGGCACGCCGATTGATCTCGTCGAGCGGCCAGCCGGCCAAAAGCCCGATGGTCAGCATGGCCGTAAAAGCATCGCCCGCCCCAACGGTATCAACCACCTGAATCGGGAGGCCATTTACTTCAGAATAACAGCCCCGGGAGTAAAACAAACTGCCCCGCGCGCCGCAGGTCAAGGCGACCATTTGCAACTCAAAGCGAAGCGCCAATTCGGCCATTTGTTCTGCGGTCTCACCCCGCAAGCCAAACAACCTTGCCAGCACCGGAAGTTCCTCATCGCTAATTTTCAAAACATTCGCCAGTTGAAGAGATTCTTTGATGACCTCCAAAGAGAAAAAGTTCTGACGGAGATTTACATCGAATATCCTCAAGGCATCAGGGCGGCTTGACCCCAAAAGCGAACGAATCGTTGCCCGGGAGATTTCATTGCGTTGGGCCAGCGAACCAAAGCACATGGCATCGGCTCGGGCAACGGTGGCCAACGCAAAATCGGAGACGGCGATATGATCCCAGGCCACATTTTCTTGGATGGTGAACGTGGGTTGGCCCGCTGGGGAAAGCTCAACCGAAACGGTTCCGGTAGGCGCGGAAGGATCAACGGTGATACCGTCCGTCCGCATTTGCAGCGAGCGAAGTCGTTCCAGGAGTTCGTGACCAAGCGGATCGTTGCCCACCCTTGAGATGAGCCTGGCTTCGGCCCCCAGCGTTTGGGCGTGATAAGCAAAGTTAGCCGAAGCGCCACCCAGTTGCTTTCCGTCCGGCAACAGGTCCCACAACACTTCACCCAACCCGACCACTCTGAATTTGCGATCTGTTTGAATATCAGTCTTCATGGTTTAAAGCCGGTCATTTTCCAGCCGGGACGCCATGTCCTCCAACGCCACGCCCTTGGTTTCGGGCACCATGAATTTCACCCAGACCAGTTGCAGCACCATCATGCTGCAAAAGAAAAGGAATATGAACCCTGCCCGCCGCGGTTGGTCATTGGCGCCGGAAAGCTTGACCATCATCGGGAATAGAGTCGTGAGCAGCGCCGCGAAAAACCAGTGCGTAAAACTGCCCAGAGACTGGCCTTCAGCACGAAACTTGTTTGGAAATATTTCCGAGATGAACACCCAGATGACCGCCCCCTGACCGACGGCGTGGGCGGCGATGAAGCCAAAGATGCAAACGGGAACAATCGCAAAATGTTCAGTAAAGAACGCCCAAGCGACCAATCCCAGCGAGAGGATGTAACCAAACGAGCCGATATAGAGCAGCGTGCGCCGCCCCAGACGATCAATGAGCCACAGCCCAACAAAAGTGAAAACCAGGTTGGTCAAGCCGATGCCGACGGATTGCAGCAGCGCGGCTTTGGCACCCAAACCGGTCAGTTCAAAGATGCGCGGCGCAAAGTAGAGAATGGCGTTGATGCCGGAGAGTTGGTTGAAGAAGGCGATCAAAAATGCCAGCAAGATCGGCGTCTTGAGCTGTCGGCTCCAAAAACGCGCGGATTCCGTGCGCATGCTGGAGGCCGCGGCAATCTTGTCCGCCAACATCTCCAGTTCGCTTGAGGATGCTTCGGGTTGTATGAGTTTCAGGACGGTGAGTCCTTTCGCGCGCTCGCCCCGACCCAACAGCCAGCGAGGACTTTCAGGTATCCCAAAACAAAATAAGGTGTAAATGACGGAAGGAACCGCTGCGACTCCGAGCATCCAACGCCACGCATTTTCTCCAAGCCCGGCGAGCAGGGCATTGGATAGAAAGGCGATGAGAATACCGAAAACAATATTGAATTGAAACATGCCGGCAAGTCGCCCGCGATACTTGGGCGGAGCAATTTCTGAAATGTAAAGCGGAGCCGCCACGGTGGAGATGCCAATCCCTAGCCCGCCGATAAACCGCGCCGTGATAAACAAATATACTTCCGGCGCGAAGGCGGTGCCGAGAGCTGAAATCAAGTAGAGCACGCCAATCCACAACAATGTTTTGCGGCGTCCAAACCGATCCGTCGGCCAGCCTCCGATCAGCGAACCCAGAACCGTGCCATACAGCGCCGAGGCCATGGCCACGCCATGCAATCCCGCGCCCAGGCCCCAGAGCGACTGAATGGTTTTCTCGGCGCCGGAAATGACGACGGTGTCAAAGCCGAACAGAAATCCCGCCAGGGCGGAAACGAGCGACCAGAAGAAGATTTGTCTTTTCACAAAGTCAGTAGTTAGTAGTTATTTCCAAATGCTCTGAAGCTCATAGGCCGTCAGCTTCAAAAACTTCACTGGCGCGCCGGTCACCGACACGTCAACCTTTAAGGCGGTCGGTTTTGGAATAACGGGGAACGGCACATAGGTCAAGCCCTCGCTGGCGAAAACTTCGACTGCCGTTCGGTCAACATAGACGATAAGCCGCTGTTTCCCATCACGCAACGGTGCCGGGGCATGATGTCCATTGACCGTCAATTCCTGCCTTTGCGCATTGTAGCTGATGCGAATGCCGCGCAGCGTGAAATTGACTTCACTATTTTCCGCCGGCTCAAACTCCGCCCGCAGCTCGAGCCGCTCACCTTGCATATTTGCCAGCGGATTGGCATCGCCCGGTTTCAACGAGAGCGATCCGACGTCGCTGGTTTTGCCGCGCAATTGCACAAGTTCGGCAACCGGTTGCCGCGCAAGCCGCGGGCCGTCGGGCGTGGACAACAATGTCAACTCCAGCGGCAGAGACATGCATTGATTAAAGGGCATGCCCGGTGACGGCGCGCGCAGCCAGCCAATTTGTATGCGCCGGCCATCGCTGGGCGGGATGTCACTGAACGTCTGCGCCGCGTAGAAACCATCCCCCCGCTGCCCGGGAAGCTTGGCTGTTTCCGCCGCGAACTTTTGGCCATCGAACGAACCAACTTCATATTCACTGCTCGCGGCGGTCAACACCCACTTCTTATCCGCCGGATTGCCATCCATGGGCAGTGCAAAAAAATCCGGGCATTCGAAGAAATCTTTCACCTCACTGGCCACCGTCCAGTCTTTGAGATTGGGCGAAGTCAGGAATTGAATAGTATTGTGGCGCTCTTTCTCCACCCAAAGCACCATGACCCATTGCTTCGTAGGTTCATGCCAGAATACTTTTGGATCACGATTGCCGCCGGTGATTTGTTTTACCACGGGATTGCCAGCATACTTCGTGAACGTCTGACCGCCATCGGCACTATAGGCCAGACATTGCGTGAAAAGGTCTCCGGCCGAGGTATAAATCAGCACGATGGGCGGCTGGCCATTCTTTCCGAAGCCACTGGTGTTATTCCAATCTACTAACGCTGAACCGCTATAGATCATGCCCATTGCGTCGGGGTAAAGTGCTTCTGGCCGTTCCGTCCAATGCACCAGATCGCGGCTCGTGGCGTGGCCCCAATGCATGTTGCCCCAATCCCAGCCATAAGGATTGTGTTGATAAAACAGGTGGTATTCACCTCGATAGAACACCATTCCATTGGGGTCATTGTTCCAGCCACGACGCGGTGAAAAATGGAACTGCGGACGAAGCCCTTCCCGGTAAATAGACTTGTCGTCTTTGATGGCGTCAGACTGCTCAATCTGTTTCAAGCCCAAGGAGTCTTCGGGCAGCTTGTCTGCGTGCAGCACCGCTGACTTGCCCGTGAAGATGGTAACGTCCATGAAGGCCCACCAGTCCGGTTCGGCATTGGCCAGCTCGATCTGGAACTCACGTTCGGTTTTTCCGTCCACCACCAGGCGTAGAGTCCGTTTAGCCGCGCCATTTTTTACGGGCAGGTTCAAGTAACGTTTCTCTACCTTAACCGGGATCGTCACCTCACTAAGCATCAGACCCGCCCGCTTACGGTCTGTCTGAAGGAGTTGGTCAATGCTGATGTGCCCCCAGCCGTCGGTCGCCTGATCCACGATTTCCAAAACGATCTCTTTGCCGGCGAATTCGCTGACGTCCCAACCTTGCCAGTCAAGATGCTCGCTGCCGCCAGGTTGGGTATTGGGTCCGGTGGCCGTGCGAAGGACTTTCCCGTCGCTCAACAAGTTGATGCAGGTCTTTCCCGCAAATCCGCCGCCGCCGATGAGGAACTGAATGTATTTCCGCTCAACCTTGAATGGCGGCGAAGTTAGTTTGCCAACACCGCCGTCAGCATGATGATACGAGCTGGCAAAACCGTTACCCAGAAATCCGTCCACCGGCATTTGATTGGGCAGCGTTCCATGTGCCGGAGCATCACCAAAAGCATCGCCCGATACTTTCCAACTGCCAAAATTCGTCCCTTCAAAATCCGCGATAACAATCTCCGGGCGACCTAAAGCCCCGGCTGCATCTCCCCGGACGTTGCAGGCAAAAGTGAACGCCGCCACAACGCAGCCAACCAAACGAGCATTAATATTTACAGCCGCTAATTTCATATTTTAAAAACAATACTTACGTTGCTGTCGAGACAATCCGTGGTTGCACTCATGGTTTTGGACAGGCCGATCTTAACTTGTCCACTGAGAGCGAATTAAATGTAGCCGACCCGCCCGAGCATGTCAGCAAAATCAAACTATTCGTAGCCGAATAACTTGCCGATAGCGGCATTTAGACTTGTCCGTCGTTTCCAAATATTTCAATTGTGGTGCGATCCGTTATGAGCTGTAATTGGACCATGCCGTTCCGCGTGAAGGCAGTTGGCATTGAGCATGTCACGAAACTACGCGCCGGTTTTCCCGGCAGCCATCAGTTTATAGACCCGACGGAAAATTTCTGGTTTGTCATCTGCGCAGAGTTGTCATTACAGGATTGAAGGTTGCCCGGCCCCGAAACCGTCATCATATTTGTCCAAGCCCTTGCCGGTTGCATCCATGTCGAACTTTTCCGTCGGGCTGTCCCAGCGCATGAATAAATGGCCTTTGGCTTTCACCAATTTCAACGGGTAATCCAGTCGCCGCCCCAAAGCGATGTAAAGAACCGGCATGGAGCTGCATGTCCCCAGGTGTTGCGGTCCAGTCAGACCATGAAGCAAAATGTCCCGTGAATCGGTGAAAAAATAATCATCGGCGACCATCGCATCCGGCGAGGTAATCAATTTGGGGTTATAACGAACACCATAATCCTCATAGAGCACCACGGCCATCATCAGCATCTTGTAGAACGCCTCAGAATTGGAGTAGTATGCCGGGTCTTCGCGGAAACGATGATAATTTCGGTCGGTCTCGGTCTTGATGTGCTGCGCCCACTGGTCAAGCGTGGTCAGGCATTGTTCCACATTGAGATTCTCCGCGCCGGGCAAACCTTCAGCGCAAAGCAGATTTATTCGAGCAATATCAACCCCGGTAAGCTCATCGGCATTGAGTGATAACAGTTGGTCGAGATTTTGTGGTGATTTATTGGCTGCCAAAAATTGATTTGTTTGGGACGAACGATCTTGCGAAAGAGGGCGACGGGAAATTTCCGTGGGAAAGAGAAAAACAAGCGAAACGCCGAGCAACAGCAACGCAAACATCATTGACTGTTTCGTTTTCACAGCTGATTTTTGATTGGTGGAAATGCCATCGCCCATACACAGTCAGAATTTGCGCCATTCACAATGCGACTTCATCCAGCGGTATTCGGCTACAGGGTCGTAAGGCTGACCTGTATAACCATCAATTGTGTCTATCAAATAAAAACATCCAAAGGCTTTTCCAACCGGCCAATTCATGTCCTGAATTCTTCTTCCAGCACTTTGTGCTGAAAAGGACACCCATCCGCCGTAAACATTGGTTTGCCATTCGTTTGAAGGACATTTAAAACAGACCCGAAGAAGAATCATCATCTTTATACCGCCGAAGCGAACGAGTTTAGTGTTTTTGGACGCCAGTTCGATCCCTGATTCGACAATCGCCGGGTCAGTAGATTTCATTCGCTTACTGACCGAAATGAACTTCTCCCAGTCACGCTGATCAAGCTTAGCCTTATCAATTCCAATTGCTGGCAAGTTGTTTATATCAAAAGTCATTTGACTGCTATCTTCATAAGGCAAAGCCTTAGATGATTGTGATTGTATCACGGAATTACTAACGAACCAAAGAATGACAACTGCAATGGCACAGCACGATACTATAAGCAGCATCTTCTTCATGGGATAAAATTGCCTCAATAGTCTATTTCAACTGGACGCCCTGGGGCGGTATCGAAAAAGCCCGGCAGGCCTGCATTCCCACAACAACAATGATAACTGATCGTCCAAGTGTTTTGCGCCATCGTTTCAACGCCAGCTGACCACCAGACCGGACGTGTTCGCACTGCGGGCCCGGTGTCAAAACCAGGGATCGAATGTCTCGACCAAAGCATCTCCAGATCACCCGTTACATCTTTAAAAAAGAAATTGACCTCGCGATGAACATGAATATTGCCGCGCTTTGACATATACAAAAATCTGTTCATGTCGTATCTAAACCACCCACCTAACCAAGACCCAGGGTCGTCTTTTTTGATTATAGGGCCAAGCTCCTCGTAAAAGTCTGCGGACTTAAAAATATAACGAGTTCCATCGCAGTCGTCGCCAATCTCGCTTATCGTTAAATGCTGAACAATATAACCATCATCTATGGGATTGCTATCGAGACTCAGCTTATACAATAAGTCCACCCAGGTGCAAAGGTCAACTTCACCCTGACTACGATAGATGTTAACCCGCCCATCTCGGTCTATTCCATTGATATTATCGTTGCTGTCGGCAGCATAAACATTCATACCCCCGTGTTCTTCTAGTTGATCACGGCTCAACCAGCGGCCGGTGGACGGGTTGTAGAACGCCTGCGCCTCACGCGCCAGCAAGACGCCGAGCAACAGCACCGTCACCATCAATATCTGTTTCGTCTTCATAATTTAGCTCGATTCGCTTGGCGGCGGCCCAAATCACCTGCACGTTGCCAATATCAGACGCGTTAATCATGTATGCGATGGCAACATTATGCCAACCACCATAAAACCCAATGCAAAAAAGCCGAGAACACCAACAACATCCCACCATACTCCTCTTCGGCCTCCTAGCTTGTATGAACGCCACAAATCCGTTTTAGTGACTAAGAAAGCCAGGGTTACGCCAGTGGCAAAAATCACGAATTGAACCCACTCCGTCACAAAGTATGTCGGTTGATGATGCAGTGTATTCATTAATTCGCGGACTTCCAGTTGATGAGAAACGAAGGCGAGCACGCAACATGTAATCACGCCACACGCGCTTGCACGCATTGCAATGGTCATCAACGGCTCTATTTGCTTCACTGGCCCCATAATCCTCTAGTAAAAAGCGTGGTAAAATCTGATGACGGAGGAACTGGGCGAATTAGCTGGCCATCACCCCACCTCGTGGAACCGCCGATACCGGCAATATGGTGGCCCCAACTGGCGCAACCAATTACCTTATAGTTGAGCGGGCCACCATCCGTGCATACCGCACAGGTTTCAAAATGTTGGGAAAACGAATAAACCCAATCCGCAGGATGAAACCACGCAGATCCGGGTGCATCGGCCATTTCGACATATCCATTAAACGTCTTCTGATAAGGATACCACGGTTTGGTATTCTGCTTCGTATCCAGAAACCATTGCCCAGGCAATCCATACGGATTTATCCAATGCCCTAAACTTCCGCCTAAATCCACCGCTATTTGAGCAAGCTTCGGTGATTTGCAGTTCATATCTCCGCAGTTAGCATTGTAGGCAGAGTGAAAACTTAGCCAAACCTTGGTATAGTAATGGTGCGGCTCAAACGTTATGGAAAAATAGTCCATATTTTGTATAGGGCTTAAGCCAACAATGTCAGCGCGATTTATTGAATCGTTGCCAACAAAGACATAAAGACTTTTGCCACCATTTTCCTCAATTGGGTCTCGGCTTAACCAGCGGCCGGTGGACGGGTTGTAGAACGCCTGCGCCTCACGCGCCAGCGAGACGCCGAGCAACAGCAGCGTCAACATCAACATCTGTTTCGCATTCATAATTTAGCTCCGTTCATACCACATTCACATTGTTCTGGTCTCCCAAAACGGGTTTAAATTTGCCTGTCTTTTCCCATAACGGCGACATAACATTCATCGCTAAATGCACCTAGTGGGAATGGTCGCAGCCATGACCGAAAGCGAACTGGGTGTTGCGAGTGAAAGAACCTCCTACAACACCTTTGGTTGACCGGGACAGCGCCCCGAGGCGGGCAAGGCGTTTGGCTGTTTAGTTTGATGTAGGCGAGCTTTGTTTCCATTGAAGAAGCGTTCGTAGCCGAGAAGCCGTTCCAGCGTTTTATTTTCTTTGGCATCTCGCGTGCTATGGTTGGCGTGTCGAGTTCAATCGTTATGTGCGGATTTAATAATGATTATTCTTTATTTTTTACGGAACGATAAAACGCGAATACGCCAGGCTTCAATTCCTGAAATGTAACAGGTATCATCGACTGGAGATTTGCGCGGAGCGTTGGGCGGGGTTTAAGGTCAGGTTTGCCGAGGACAAGCCCCCACGCGAATGGCGCGTGCGCGCCTGTCGGAAAACTCCACCACGAGACTTCAATTTTGGCCACACTTCCTTCCCGCACCACCCAAACATCGGGGCCGTGCTGCGGATCAAGTTTTTGCAAGAATTCAGGAAGTATATCAATTGGAGCATGCTCCTTCTCTTCCGTGGCAGGGGGCAACCCTTCCAAGGTTTTAAGTGCCCAAGCCTGAATATCATCAAGGGCTGAGCCGGGAGTTATATTTGTGATCAACCGTTCCATCGACGCCTTGGATAAGTCGGAATCCGACACTGCCTGGATTTGTTTCGTTTCCCCTGGCGTTGATACCTGCGCCACATTTTGGTCGTGACCTGGCGAACTGTCCCTCAACGAACAACCGAGCAGCAATATCAGCACTGATATTGCTAATGACACTGGTGGCCGGCGGAAAATCCCACCATTCCAACAACGTTTTCGCCGTTCGAATAGTCCCGCGCATGCGCTGTTTTTCATAAGCCAGGCCAATCTCCCCATTGATTTATCGGTTGCCAAACCCAATTGAACTTTGCTGTTTTTACCTGCTCATTAGGGTTACCGCAGTGCTGTGGCGTTGCCCAAGGCGGAACTGGCTGTGGGAAGAAAACGGACACTCCTGGCATGCGCCCGTTATACCCAACCTGGGTAAACCCCACTTTGCTCCTCACAATTTGTTCCCAAGGTGGTATGCCATATACCTGCAAATTCCAAAATTGAACCAAAGTCTGCGCATTATCCAGAAACCAAAGTTCAGGGTCTAAAGACTCAAAGTTCCCTGGCTCCGCTTGAGCCGAATCCTTACACATGCGCATAATGAAGCCCCACATAATATAGTTTACAGCACCAGCATAATGACATTTCCTCTGAAAAGTAACGCTAGCCTGGCCACCACAATCGCCAACCTGAATCCCTGTATCGGTTATTGGATAGTGGAAGCCTGCCCAAGCTAACTGTTCGATGCCCCAAGCACCCGCGGCCCCCTTGTCTGCACCCGTTCCGTAAGGACCAAGCCCAATAATTGTCTTACAGGCAGAACATTTAAGGTCAGAAGCCAAGAGCAAATCATAGTAGAACACCAATCTATCCAGCACATTGTAGGTCTCCTGCGTAACATCTTCGCCACAGGTGGGGTTTGGGTTGCATGGTTCTGAACGACCGAGAACATCAAATGACTCAACTGGACGGTTACGAACTAGCGCGTAAAGGTTACGCCCTCCCTTCTCGTTAAGCGAGTCGCGGCTCATCCAAGTTCCGGTGGACGGCTTGTAAAACCTGTATCCATAATAAAGAAAGTCAGATTCATCATCCTGATACTTGGTCGAAAACCGGAACGGGTTGTTCCTAGCCATCGTTCCAGTCATGCGAACCGTCTCCCCAAACGGACCATATTCATAGTTTGCCACGGACGTGCCATCGGCAGCATTCACAAGTGCGGCGAGATTGCCATTGCCATCGAACGCCGGGAAACAGTTGGTCGTTGCGCTGCCGGAATAACTCACTTCCAGCAACCCCCCCCACACCACCCGCCCCTTGTTGCGAACCCGACAGGTCACTTCCCCAAACATAAGTGCGAACCAGCGTGCCGCTGGACCCCAATTCCGCCACCAGATTCCAGCCGTCATACAGGAAATTGATCGTGCTGACCGTCACGCCATTTGTCACCACGGCCTTTTGCATCCGCCGGCCTTTCGCATCAAATGCAAACGTCATTTGATACTGCGGTCCCACATTTGTATTGACTGTCATGCCCACCAGCCGGTTCTCCGCATCCCAGGTGTAAGCCCAGCGCCCGTCATTCGTCAGATTACCGTCCGCATCATATTGGAAGATTTCAGGCGCTTTGGCCACATACACATTCCCCGCCGCGCTCGGCTGGCCCCCCGCCGCCACCGTGATGTTCGTCCACAAGGCCGAGCTGCTGTTGTTCACCCCCAGCTCCTTGCGGAAATATTCAGCCTTGCGATACGCGGCCTGGCCGTTCACCGTCACCGCGTTGGTGGCCAGCCCCACCCCCAAAATGTCCGCATACGCGGGGATGTCCCGGCTCGTGAGCTGGTTCAGGCTGTTGGCGCTGTAATTGGCGGTGCGCTGGTTCGCGCCCGAGGCGTCGCCACCGCTCTGGGTTTGCGTCCGATTCCCGATGTCGTCAAAGGCGTAGCCAAACTGCTGGCCCGCCACCGGGGTGCCATCCGCGAAATACTTGCGCCCGCTGGTCACCTGGCCCAGCGAATCGTAATTGTAAATCCAATAACTGCCGTCCACCAGGTTCACCCGGTTGCGCTGGTTCACGTTGTTGTAGCTGTAATTGAAAGAGACCATTTGGTTCCCGGTTTTGACGGACGGCGATCAATCCCTGGCAACCGAGCCAGGCTTCCACGGTGCCGCGCCGCATCGTGACGGGTCGGCAGTGGCGGCCATTCGTCGTTTGCGCGATCATCGCTCCGAACGGCTGCCACGGCAACCGGAAAATGGTTTGGCACCGGGCAACCGTCCGAGGTGGTCGAGAGCGCCTTTGGCCCGACCAACCGCCAGACTTTCCATTGCCACGCGCGGCGGTTTGGGTTACAACGCCGGCATGAAACTTCACCGGCGCGGCGGCTTTTCGTTGATTGAGATGCTCATCACCCTGGCGCTGATGATCGTCATGTCGGTGATGCTTTACGGCTTCGGCTCGGCCAGCCGCCAGCGGTCGCAGAAAAAATTGTGCGCGGACAACCTGCAGAAAATTTACCTGGCGATGCAGATTTACGCGAACGATTTCAAGGGTGCGCTGCCGCAAAACACCAACGCCGTCACCTCCGAGGAAGTGCTGGACGAGCTGGTGCCCAAATACACGGCGGACACGACCATCTTCATCTGCCCCGGCGGACGTGATTCGCAGATTCCCTCCGGCGAGCCGCTCCGCAAACACAAGATCAGCTATGCCTATTTCATGGGCCGCCGGCTCGACACGCCGCAAGCGCCGCTGATGTCCGACCGGCAGATCAACGCCGAGCCGAAGCGCGCGGGTGAAATGGTTTTTTCCACCACCGGCAAGCCGCCGGGCAACAACCATCACAAATACGGCGGCAATTTTCTGATGGGCGACGGCAGCGTGCAGAACAGCCCGGCGCAGCTCACGTTTTCCCTCGCCGGCACCCCGGGCGTTGTGCTATTGAATCCCAAACCCTAGCGAACCATGAAACTGCAATGCTCGTGCGGCTCGAAATACGCCTTTGATGCCACGCCGGAAATGCTGCAAAACCCGGTGAAGTTCGTCTGTCCGAACTGCGGCCTGGACTCGTCGGATTTTGTCAACCAACTCATCCGCCAGGAATTTGGCGGCCAAGTTCCGCTGCCGCCACCGCCACCGCCCGCCGCACGGCTGAAAGTTTCGCTCGGAGAAACTCACGCGCCACCGCCGGAGGCGGCACCGGTCGTTTCAAAATTTTGTTCCAAGCATCCGCGCGAGCGCGCCACGGAAACCTGCGCTGTCTGCCACAAACCGATTTGCCCGCAATGCCTGGGACTGTTCGGCTATTTTTGCTCGCCGCTGTGCAAGGCCAAGGCCGAGGCGCAAAACCTGGACGTGCCGGTTTATGCCGGCCGCAAGGATCTGGTCGAGGCCAAATTCTGGCGTAAAGCCGGGCTGATCATCGGCGCGATCTGCACCGTCCTCCTTTTGGCGCTCGGCGCGTGGACTTGGTATTCGTGGATTGGTTCCGTGGCGCATCCTTATTTTTCCGTGCGGTTTGAGGACGCCGACCGCGGTTACTCGGGCCGTTCCCAACTGGTCGGCAAAGACCAGCTTGTTTTTTTGCACGGCTGGACGCTGGCGCGCTGTGATTTGAAGACCAAGAAACAAATCTGGTCGCAGGATCTGGTGACGAAAAAGCAAATTGACGACGCGATCAAAGCGGAGAACGAGGGCGATGCGCGGATGAATGAAGGCAGCGGTTTTAAAGCCCACCGCAACCAGATGGACATCGAACGGTCGGCCAAGCAGATGTTGCAGGCTCAATTTTCGCTGCATGTTGCCGGCCAGAACATCTGGGTAGGCAAGGGCGACAAGCTGGCGCTTTACGATTGGGACAGCGGCAAAGTCGTGCGCGAAGTTGCACTGCCCGAACGCGGCGGTGAACTGGTGGAGAAAACGGATGAACTGCTGATGATCGGCGAACAATCGGTCACGCACATCAGCCTCGCCAGCGGGGAATCGCACGTTGAACAATTCGGTCCGCCGGGTGCGGCGACGCTGGCCCTCGCGCAAAATGACGCCGGCGGCGGACTGGCTGACGGCGGCAAACTGGATCCGCAGAAAGTCGAGGCGCAGGCGCAGAACTTGAAAACGCCCGCCAGGATTGCGCTGCCCGCGTTACTGGCCAACACGCTGCACGAACGGCAACTGGAAGCCGCGCTCAAAGATGATCCGCAGCATTCGCGTGCGAAAAATTCCAAAACACCACCCGCCGAGGCCGAGCATTTCCAGCTCGTGCGCAGTCAGGCGGGTTTCATGCAATTTTCCACGCGGCTGCTGGAAGAACGGATGGTCACGCGCACGGCGATGAAAGGGCCGCCTAAAAAATCCGCGCTCGAAGGTGACGTGAACGCCACCAAGACGACTGAAGTAGCCAACGAACTGCTGAACGAAATGCAACGCAACGCCGGCGGCGACTCGGTCACCGAGGACGAAAGCCGTTATCAAGTCACCGTGCATCTGCCCGGTTCTCCGAGCGCGTCCGACTGGACCGGCGAAATGGTCGGGCCGCCGCAGTTGCTCGTGTTGAAAACGGTCAATGTGGTTGCGGCGGGCAAGTCCGTCACCGTCCTCGACAAGTCGAACAAAAAAATGTGGCAGGCGTCGCTGACGTATCCGGTTTCCGCCGGCGGCGGCGGATTTTTCCGCGAAGAATCGCAGTTCGGCGAAGGCCCGTGCGCGGAACACGGCGACATGCTTTACGTTTTTGACCAGGCGGTGCTGAGCGCGTTTGAATTGAACTCCGGCAACGCGCGCTGGCGTCTGCCCTCGGTCGGCGTCGTCGGGCTGTTTTTTGACGACCAGAACAATGTCTATGTCAACACCACCAGCGGCAATCCCGACGACATCAAGTATGCGCGGCAGATTGACATCTCCCGGAAAACGGACGCCGTGCTGTTCAAGGTGGACCCGAAGACCGGCAAGACGTTGTGGAGCATCAAGCCCGGCGGCTACATTTCCTACCTGTCGGGAAAATTCATCTACACCATCCAGTCGAACGACCCGAACCCCACGGACGAGGAAGTCCTCAACGACATGACCACGCTGCAAAAGCCGCCTTACCTGCGGATCGCGCGCATCCGGCCCTCGGACGGACGCATCTTGTGGGAGTATTTTCAAGAACGCGCGCCCATTGACGCGCGGTTCCACGACAACTCCATCGAACTCATCTTCAAGCGCGAAGTGCAGGTGCTGCGCTACCTGACGTTCTGAAACGCAGGTGGGGCGCGGCGTTCAGAGCCTGTGTGAAGAACCCCTGGGTCCGGTTCGTCCTCGTCGTCGTTCTCGTCCTCGTCCTTGATTTTACAGGGGATTTCGAGAACGAGAACGAGGAGGAAGGCGCGTTCTGGTGTTATTCACACAGGCTCTTTACGCCGGAACCGTGCGGTTGAACTTGATGCTCTGGCGGCGACTCACGGTGTAGGACAGGCGTCGCACCTGTCTCCATTCATAAAAAATGCCCCGCGGTTGGGTGGCCTCATCCACTTCGCGAAATAACTCATGCCAGACAATCATTCAAAGTCAGAGACAGGCGCGACGCCTGTCCTACGGCATGATTCCGGTTGAGCCGCCTCATCGCGCGGGGAAAATCAGACTGGAAAATTTTCACACGGAACCAAGTGAAAGTTCAAGCGGGCTGAAGGCCGTTCCAATAATTTTACTGTTTCACCATCTTCACTTCGCCCTTGACCGCGTCGTAATTCAGTTTGTAGCCGATGGGCGCATCGGGAATCATGGCGACGTATTTCGGCCTCAGCTCCGCCAGCGTCTTGGGATAGCGCCCTTCCTGCACGTTGAACAACGACAAGGCTTGGTTGAGATACGCCACGTCAATCGTCTTGTCCGCCGTCTTTTTCGCCTGCACCAAGCCGCCCAGATAATCCGCGGGATTGTTGCCGGTGGTGTTGGCCGTGGCATTCGTGCCTTGATTTTGCGAACTGGAACTGTTGCCGCAACCCGCCAGCAAAACGGCGGTGATCACAGAAACAAAAAGGAAAATTAAAATCTTCATGTCCGCAGACTACGCCGAACCATTGAAAATTGAAAACGGAATTTTTCGCAGTGTTATCGCCCAACCTCGTCGCGTCCTGCGAAGATTTTCGCGGAGCGCGGACAGCCTTGTCCGCGGGTTGCTCGCGAGCGGGTCGGCACTCGCGGACAAGGCTGTCCGCGCTCCGTTGGTTGCGGCGTCAGCCGCGCTGGGCTTTTTGCGCCTATTGCGGCTAAAAACTTTTCGCCACCAGTTCGCGCGCCTGCTGGATCAGATTCAAATCCTGCGCCAGATTGCCGAAGCGCAAATTTGGCAGCCCGCTCTGCTGCTGGCCGAGCAGTTCGCCCGGCCCGCGCAGCTTCAAATCCACCTCGGCGATTTTGAAACCGTCGTTCGTCTCCTCCAGAATCTTCAGCCGCGCTTGCGCGTCCTCGTGCTGCGCATCGGAAATCAAAATGCAAAAACTCTCGTGCGCGCCGCGCCCGATGCGCCCGCGCAACTGGTGCAACTGCGCCAGCCCGAAATGTTCCGCGTTCTCGATGAGCATCACGCTGGCGTTCGGCACATCCACGCCGACTTCGATCAGCGACGTGGCGACGAGCGCCTGGATTTTGTTCGCGTGAAAATCCGCCATCACCGCTTCCTTTTCCGCCGGCTTGATGCGCCCATGCAGCAAACCGACTTTGAACGGCGTCAACGCGCGCTGCACATTTTCAAATTCCTTTTTCACCGCCTTGATGTCTTTGTCCGTGTCCACGACTTCCACGCGCGGATAAACGATGTAGGCCTGCCGTCCGCCGGAAATTTTCTCGCGGATGAACTCAAAAACCTTCGGCAACTTGTCCGTCATGCGCACAAATGTTTTTATCTGGCCGCGCCCGCCAGGCATTTCGTCAATCACGGAAATGTCGAGGTCGCCGTAAAGCGTCAGGCCGAGCGTGCGCGGAATCGGCGTGGCCGTCATCACCAGCAGATGCGGATAATTCCCTTTGCGCACGAGCGTTTCGCGCTGCGCCACGCCGAACTTGTGCTGCTCGTCAATGATCACCAAGCCCAGCTTGGGCAGTTCAAAGCCTGCCGTGAACAGCGCGTGGGTGCCGATGAAAATGGAGGATGGAGGATGGAGGATGGAGGATGGACGAACGCGCTTTCCATCTTCCTTCTTCCATTCTCCATCCTCGCCGCTCTTACGACTTCCCGTCTGCAATTCCACCTTGACGCCGAGCGGTTCAAACCATTTTTGAAAATTTCTAAAATGCTGTTCCGCCAAAATTTCCGTCGGGGCCATCAGCGCGACGTTAAATCCGCTTTCAATCGCCATCAGCGCCGAACAGGCCGCCACCGCCGTCTTGCCTGAACCAACATCCCCCTGCAACAGCCGTCGCATTGGGTGGGCGCCGCACATATCTGCGCGAATTTCCCTCAACACGTTCGTCTGCGCAGCGGTGAGCTTGAAACCGAGCGCCGCCAGAAACGGTTTCATCAGCCGGTTGTCGCCGCCGCAGGGCAGCGCTTTGGACAATGCCTCGAATTTTTTCCGGCGCAACTGGATTTGGAATTGCAGCGCAACGAACTCATCCAGCGCCAGCCGCTGCCGCGCGATTTCCACGTCCGTCAATTCCTCGGGAAAGTGAATCATGCGAATGGCGTTCGCGCGATTTGGGTAGGACAGGCTTCCAGCCTGTCTCTCACTTTCGTTTTTTTGAGATGGAGACAGGCGCGACGCCTGTCCTACGAGTTCCGGTTCCGCGATTTCGTTTTCAAACTTCTCCAGCGCCCGCCAGACCAGCGTGCGCATCACGCGCGCCGTCAAGCCTTCGGTCAGCGGATGCACTGGCACGATGCGGTTGACGTGGATGAATTCGTCCGCGCCCGGCTCGACCAGTTCGGTTTCGGGATGATCAATGTTGCGCGGCTTCAGCGAATCCGGTTTGCCGAAAATGAGAAACTCGCGGCCGACCGTGAACCAGTCTTCCATCCACGGCTGCGCCTGCCACCAGCGGCAATGCAGCCGCGCCGTGCCGTCGTCAAACACGCACTCGAACATTGCACGCGTGCCTTTTTTGAAACGCTTGATGCCGGCGGCGATAATTTCCCCGCGCACCGTCGCCGGCTCATTCAGTTTTAATTCGCGGATGGCCAGGAATTTTCTTCGGTCCTCGTAACGGCGCGGCTTGTGCAGCAGCAAATCCTCGACGGTGAAAATCTCCAGCCGCGCGAGCAGTTTCGCGCGCTCCTCGCCCACGCCCCAGACGGCGGTGACGGGCGCGGCCAGCGGCAAGGCTTGCTTTTCCGACGACGACATTGTTTGCACAATACAAATCGCCGGATCAAATCTCAATCACGGTAATTGGCATACTGCCAGTAAATCAGCGCTTTCTATTCTATTTATTGCAGCGGCGCGAGTTATCTGCGTCGCTAGGTTTGCCATGGTTTCCAGCGGGGCATTGCCACAAGAGTTTTGCCAATTCCAACAATTCTTTTTGCACATCTGGGGGATGGTTTATTCGGTGATACCGTCGGAGTCGGGCTAGCATTTTGGCAAGCGCAGCGTAGCGCGTTTCGTGTTCGCGTGTGCCAGTTTCACCAAAATAGCGAAAATTCTTACTAAGCAAAACATGCGCTCTTTCAAAACTCTTTCCGACATCTGTCTCGGACTGGTCGGAATCTGCATGAAACCTTGCATTGGCAATGCGTTCAGGTTTTCCATCCCTCTCGCGATAGATACAATCCGGACGATTATAAAAACGTGAGTCGTGATAATAATCTCCCACTGCAGGTTTTTCCGTGACGTAAGCGGCGTAAATTAGCCGGTTTTTCAATCGTTGTCCGCCAAAACCAAAAATGAGCGAGCCGACCTTGGCGACCTTACGGATTATCGGCTTACAAATTGCCAGGCTTAAAACGCCACGATAAACACAAGGAGCACCGCCGTTGTCGGTGGTCATTTTGTAAACATAAATATCGAAAGAATCATTCATAATCAGTAATTATTTGAGATAAGCGGGACAGATTGATTGATGAACCAAGCATAAAACCTGGCGGCATCCAAAAATTCAGGAAGACGAGCACTGCGTTGCAAGTATCCATCCTTTACATTTAACCCGCCCCATTCTTCCGAAAGATTTGGCCAGACACGATAGGCACGTTGACGGTAATCGCCTATGGGAATGCAACGCTTCAATCGTCCAGAAACATCATAGCGAGCGCGCACGACAATGTCGTTAGCTTCAGAGGAAAGGTGTCGACGGGTGTGTGCATTCTCATGCCAGCGATTTCCAGGCACGTCCTTGGCAAGTAATATCTCCTCGATGACGAATAAACCGATTAACGCATATACCAACTGTGAGGCGGGACGGACATCTTTCAACCCAGAATAGAAAACCAATAAATCATCAGATCCCAACTTGGAACGTATTTGCTGCGCACGCGTTCCTTGGTCGCCATAAGTTAAGTGATCGAAATCTGGATCTAGGTGCATATTGCGACTTGCCAATTCATCAGGAAGTTTTTTCTCAAATTTGGCAAGTGCTGGTATTGCAAGCGAGTATGGTTTGGCGTGCCCTTCTCGAATTTGGCGTTCTTCTGGAATTGCAACGTAGGCAAACTGCCCCGTTGATGAATCCACAGGGCCATTCCAGTGACCACCACCCTCACTTTGGTCAGCTGCGACACGAATCAAAAGCGCTTTCATTTTACTAATAATGCGGCGGCTTCTGGTTGTTCGACTGGATGCGCTCCAGCACCAGCGATTCCATGGCGCGCGATTGGCGCTGGACTTCCTTTTTCAACCGCTCCAGCAGCTTGCCCTGCTCGATGACCACGCCGTTCAACTGCTCGACCTGGTGTTCGAGATGCGCGACGTGCGATTCAAGTTTTTCAGTGCGCCGGGAATGTTCGTCTGCCATGAAATAACTTTGCCCGCGCGGCCGCCGGAAGTCGAGCGCGCGTGGAGTGCTTCCGGCCGCGCGCTGCAACTGGATCAGGCAAATGGCAACGCGACAATTTTCGCCGACCATTCGCCCGCCGCCGTTTGGAGCGCCAGTTCGTTCCCGATTTGATTGGCCTCGCGACGCACATAGCCAAGTGCAATGACTGCGTTGAATGTCGGTGATTTTACGATGCTGGTGACGTGGCCGACTTCCTTGCCGTCGCGGAAAAGTTTCTCACCACGCTGCGGCAAATTTTTCAAATCACCGGCGAGCCGCAGGCCGCGCAGCTCGCGATTCACATGACCGACGCTGTGGATGCGATTGATGACTTCCTGCCCGATGTAGCAGCCTTTGTTGTAAGTCACGGCGCGACTTTCGAGGCCGCATTCGAGCGGAATGTTCGTCACGTCCATGTCCGCGCCAAAGCGCGGAATGCCGGCCTCGATGCGCGCGGTCTCGAAAGCCCGCCAGCCGCACGCGCGGCCGCCGATTTGTTTTGCAGCGGCAATCAATTTCTCCGCGACTGCGCCGAGGAAATTATTGGGAACGAAAAGATCGAAGCCAGCGTTTTCAAAATTGTAGGAGACGACGTGAGGAGTCTCTAATTTTTCCTTAATTTGAGTCTCCTCACCTCGACTCCTACAAACACCGAGGCGCGGCTGGTTCACCAGATAAATTTCGCCGGGCGTGGCGTCGGAAATTTTCACGGAGCCGAGCGGTTTGGTTGGAAGTTCCGCGTTCACGCGGCCTGAGGAGCCGCCTGAAGGCGGAACTCCAAACAAGCCAAGCGCGAGAACAACCTCCGCCGCCTTTGGCCCTTGCACGCTCAACAGGCTGTAATGCGGCGCGGCGTCCACGATTTGCACGTCATCGGCGACGATGAATTTTTCCAGTCGTTGCGAAATTTTTTCCGTCAGGCCCGGCTCGAAATCCAAAAGCAGTTCATCCGCGAGGCAGAAAATATTCAGGTCGCTTTCCATTTTGCCTTTGGCCGTGGTGAGGGCGGCGTAGCAACCTTCGCCAACCCGAAGTTTTTTCACGTCATTTGTCACCTGCCCGTGTAGAAACCGCGCATGGTCGGCACCGACGAGGCAGAGGCGTGAACGAAAACTCAAATCCAGCACGCCGGCGGTTTCACGCAGCGCGGCGTGTTCGGCCAGCCAGTCGCCGTAGTCGTTGACGACTTGCGCGCCGTTCAATTCGGCGAAGCTCGCGCCGAGGGCTTGGTGAAATTCGTGCAACATCAATTGGTTCATCACAGCCAAAATAATGTCACCGTTTCGACACCGCGCAAAATGGAATCGAATTGCCACCCGGCACTTTTTTTGTAGAATGCCCGGATGAATTTAGACGCACTTTATTCGGAACTGACACTTAAAACGAAAACGAAACACGTCCTCGTCGTGCTTGATGGTCTGGGCGACATTGCCACGAAGGAGCAGAATTACTTGACGCCTCTCGAAGCCGCCGCCACGCCGAATCTCGACAAGATCGCCAAGGATTCCGCGCAGGGCCGCATGATTCCCGTCGCGCCCGGCATCACGCCCGGCAGCGGCCCTGGCCATCTCGGTTTGTTCGGCTACGATCCGCTCGAATTCCAAGTGGGTCGCGGCGTCATCGAAGCGCTCGGCCTCGGACAGGAATTGAAACCGGGCGACGTTTGCGCCCGCGCGAATTTTGCAACGCTCGACGCCAAAGGCATTGTCACCGACCGCCGCGCCGGCCGCATCCCGACCGAGACGTGCGAAAAGCTCGTGGCGATGCTCTCCGCGAAAATCAAAAAAATTGGCGACACGCAGGTTCTCATCAAAGCCGGCAAGGAACACCGTTTCGTGGCCGTTTTCCGGGGCAAAGGCTTGGAAGGCCCGCTGACGGATGCCGATCCGAACCGCGAAGGTTTTGCAATTCCGACCGCGAAGCCGCGCGACCCGAAAAATTTGAAGCAGAAAAAAATGGCGAAGCTCATCGCGGATTTTTACAAGGCCGCGCTGCCCATCATCGCCAAGGAAAAGCCGGCGAACGGTTTTCTCATGCGCGGCATCGCGCATCAGCCGCACATTCCGCTGTTCGTGGACCGCTATCTGCTCAAGCCCGCGTGCCTCGCGGTTTATCCGATGTATAAAGGCCTCGCGCAGCTTGTCGGCATGGTGAAGATCGAAGGGCCGCAGACCATCAAGGAACAGTTCGAACGCTACCTCGCGGAATACGACAACTACGACTTCTTCTTCATTCATTACAAATACACCGACAAATACGGTGAGGACGGAAATTTCACCGCGAAGAAAAAAGCGATTGAAGACTTCGATGCTGCGCTCCCGATCCTATTGGAGAAAAAACCGGACGTGCTCGTCGTCACGGGCGATCACTCGACGCCGTGCGCGTTGCACGGTCATTCGTGGCATCCGCAGCCGGTGATGATCCATTCCGCGACGAGCGGCTCGGACAAGCTGGAGCGCTTCACCGAAACCGGCGCGAACAGCGGCTCGCTCGGCGTGTTCCCGGCGAAATTCATGATCCGCCTCATGCAGGCCAACGCGAAGATGTTCGACAAGTTCGGCGCGTAAAAATTAAATTCGTCCTCGTCGTCGTCCTCGTTCTCGCAATCGAAAGATTCCGAGGACGAGGGACGAGAACGAGAACGAGGAGGATAAAAAATGAATCTGCCCAACAAACTCACCGTCTCGCGTTTTGCGCTGACGGTGGTTTTCCTTTGGGCCATGTTCTCCAAATTCGCCTACAACGACACGCTGGCGCTGCTTTTTTTCAGCTTCGCGGGCGTCACCGATTTCCTCGACGGCCGCATCGCGCGCGCCCGCAAGCTCATCACCAACTTCGGCATTTTGATGGACCCGCTGGCGGACAAGATCATGACCTGCTCGGCGTTCGTGGCGTTTGTGGAGAGCACGCACCTGAATCCGAACGCGCCGGTGAAAGTCGGCGCGTGGATGGTGGTGATCATCGTCGCGCGCGAACTCGCCATCACCGGGCTGCGCCTGCTGGCCGCGTCAAAAAACATCGTCCTCGCGGCGGAACGCTACGGCAAACACAAGACCATTTCGCAGATAGTCACCATCATCGCCCTGCTGGTGGTGGACGCGTGCGAAGAATGGCCGGCGGCGTTGAAAAATCTGTTTGCCCCGTGGACGCCGCTGTTCGCGGAAATCATGCTGTGGATCACCGTCGTGCTCACGGCGCTGTCGGGCATCATCTATCTCTGGCGCAACCGCGCGCTGTATCTGGACGACGTGTAAAATTTTCCGCGCCAGCGGCGCGGAAGAAAATTTCCGGCGGCAGTCCAAGGCGTAAACATCAGCCGGTAGCGCACCAAGTTGTCAGCCTGGTTGATGACATTGGCAGTGCTGGTGGCATTCAACCAGTTCAACGTCACCAACGCATTGCCGGACATGGCGGTCGCCGTGGACAACGCGAGCGTGCCGGCCACATTCAACATGAAAACGACATTGGGTTCGCGGGTAAACCAGCCTAAAATAGCCGGCTTGCTGAACGCGCGGAGGACTTGAGCACGGCGGCCAGCAACCGCGGGCCGGCTTGCCGGGGCAAGCGGGCCGAATCATTCCACTTAAAGTTCCCGCCCGCGCGCCAACTTGAAAAAGCAAATGTGATGATATTCATCAAACAAAATGATTGAAATCCTTGACATTTCTTGCTAACATATGGCCAATATTCGTTTATAGGCGTTAGTCAGGGAGTGGCATTGAATCTGGCAGCAATACGCAACCTTGGTTGATTATGAAAACGAGTCGAATTTTCCTTGGCTCCGTGGTGAGCCTGGTGCTAATCGCACCCGAACTCTTGCACGCCTCGATCGGCACCAACATCACCGACCTGGCCATCGGCAAAACCGCCAGCACCAACGCGGCGAAAGTGGGGGATGTGCTTTCGTTCCAATTGACGGTGACCAATTTGGGTCCGGCCACAGCCACCGCCGCCGTCGTCGCTGATGTGTTGCCATCCGGCTTGCAATATCTTTCTTCCTCTGGTCCCGGAACGTATAACCCCGCGACCGGCCAATGGAATTTTGTGCCGGGCGCCCCCGACGGCATTTCCATTTTGACGATCACCGTTCAAGCCACCAACGCCGGCACTTGGCTCAATTCCGCAGTCATCACGGTTTCCGTTCCCACCGACACCAATTTCATCAACAACTCGGCCTCGGCCAGCGTGACGGTGAGTTCGGTCACAAATACCAATCCGCCGATTGTGCTGACTTGCCCGACGAACATCACGGTGACGGCGACCGGTTTGGGCGGCGCAACAGTGTTCTACACCGTAACGGCCAATGGTGGTTGCAGTCCGCCGCCGTTCGTCTTGGCCAGTCCGCCGAGTGGCAGCACGTTCTCAATTGGCACCACCACCGTATTCACCACCGCCAGTGATTCGTGCGGCAACAGCACCAATTGCAGTTTCACGGTGACGGTGGTTGCGCCGCCCATCAGCCTCAACTGCCCGTCGAACATCACGGTGACGGCGACGAGTTCAAGTGGAGCCGTTGTGTTCTTTACGGCGTCGGCCAGCGGTGGCTGTAGTCCGCCGCCGTTCGTCTTGGCCAGTCCGCCGAGTGGCAGCACGTTCTCAATTGGCACCACCACCGTATTCACCACCGCCAGTGATAACTGCGGAACCAGCACCAATTGCAGTTTCACGGTCACGGTCACGCGACCGCCGATTGTTCTGACCTGCTCATCCAACATTACGGTGACGGCGACGAGTTCAAACGGTGCCGTGGTGTTCTTCAGCAATTCGGCCAGTGGTGGCTGCAGTCCGCCGCCGTCGGTCAATGCCATGCCGCCGAGTGGCAGCACGTTCCCGATTGGCACGACCACGGTGTTCACCACCGCCAGCGACAACTGCGGAACCAGCACCAATTGCAGTTTCACGGTCAGGGTCAATCCGCCGGTCTATCCGCCGATTGTGCTGAATTGTTCCTCGAACATCACGGTCAATGCGAGCAGTTCGAGCGGTGCCAGCGTGTTCTTCACCGTGACGGCCAGCGGCGGTTGCAGTCCGCCGCCGATGGTGGTTGCCAATCCGCCGAGCGGCAGCACCTTCCCGATCGGCACGACCACGGTGAATGCCACGGCCAGTGACAACTGCGGAAACAGCACCAATTGCAGCTTCACCGTGACGGTGGTTCGTCCGCCGATCAGCCTCAACTGTTCGTCGAACATCACGGTCACGGCGACGAGTTCGAGCGGGGCAACGGTGTTCTTCACCGTTTCGGCCACGGGTGGCTGCAGTCCGCCGCCGTTCATCAGCGCCAATCCGCCGAGCGGCAGCACGTTCCCAATTGGGACGACGACCGTGAATGTCAACGTCAGCGATTCGTGCGCAACATTCACCAATTGCAGCTTCACGGTGACGGTTGTCCGCCCGCCCATCAGCCTCACCTGCTCATCCAACATTACGGTCACGGCGACGAGTTCCAACGGCATGGTTGTGTTCTTCACGGTGTCGGCCACGGGTGGTTGCAGTCCGCCGCCGTTTGTCAGCGCCAATCCGCCGAGCGGCAGCACTTTCCCGGTTGGCACGACGACTGTGCTGACCACCGCCAGTGATGGCTGCGGGACGTTCACCAATTGTAGCTTCACGGTGCATGTGAATCCGCCGGTGTCGTCGATTGTTTTGAACTGCTCGTCGAACTTGGTGGTCACGACAAGCGAGGATAATGGTGGAGCCTATGTGTTCTTCGATGTAACCGCCAGTGGCGGCTGCGGCCCGCTGACCATCAATTCCTCTCCCTCGAGCGGGGACTTCTTCCCGCCTGGCACGACTACCGTGAACGTCACGGCCAGTGATTCTTGCGGCAACAGCAACAACTGCAGCTTCACGGTCACCGTGGTTGATCCTGCGATTGTGTTGACCTGCTCCTCCAATCTGGTCGTGACGGCCAACATGCCTGGCGGCGCTGATGTGTTGTTCAATGTGACGGCCACCGGTGGCTGCGATGGGTCGCCAACCGTGGAGTCCTACCCGCCGAGCGGCAGCTTCTTCCCATTCGGAACGACGATCGTGAGCAGCACGGCGAGTGACACTTGTGGCAGCTCCACCAATTGCAGTTTCACGGTCACGGTCAATCCGCCTGGGGCGATTGTGCTCAATTGTCCCTCGAATATCACGACGACCGCGACGGGTCCGAGCGGGGCCACGGTCTTCTACGCCGTGACCGCCAGCGGCGGCTGCAGCACGCCCACCGTCAATGCCTACCCGCCGAGCGGCAGCACGTTCCCGGTTGGCGCAACGACCGTGAGCGTGACGGCGAGTGACTCTTGTGGCGACAGCACCAGTTGCAGCTTCGTGGTGAACGTGGTTGCGCCGCCCATCGTCCTCAATTGTTCCTCGAACATCACGACGACCGCGACGAGTTCAAGCGGGGCCACGGTCTTCTACAGCGTGACGGCCAGCGGCGGCTGTAGCACGCCCACCGTCAGTGCTTATCCCCCGAGCGGCAGCACGTTCCCGGTTGGCGCGACCATCGTGAGCGTCACCGCCAGCGACGGCTGCGGCACCCGCACCAATTGCAGCTTCGTGGTGACCGTGGTGCAGTCCTCGATTGTGGTGAATTGTCCTTCCAACATCACGACGACGGCGACCAGTTCTGGCGGGGCCATTGTCTTCTACAGCGTGACGGCCAGTGGCGGCTGCAGCACGCCCACCGTCAGCGGCTATCCGCCGAGCGGCAGCACGTTCCCGGTTGGCACCACCACCGTGAACGTCACGGCCAGTGATTCTTGTGGCGACAGCGCCAATTGCAGCTTCGTGGTCACGGTGACGCGGCCTCCGATTGTGCTGAATTGTTCTTCCAACATCACCAGGACGGCGACCAGTTCGAACGGCGCCACGGTCTTCTACACCGTGACGGCCAGTGGCGGCTGCAGCACGCCCATCGTCAGTGCTTATCCGCCGAGCGGCAGCACGTTCCCGGTTGGCGTTACCACGGTGCTCACCACCGCCACCGACGCCTGCGACACCTTTACTAATTGCAGTTTCACGGTGACCGTCACCGGCACCAACTCACCGGCCAGCGGACCCAGACTTAGCATCCGGTTGACGGGCACGAACCACATTCTGCTCGCCTGGCCGACGAACTCGGCCTTGACTTACTCCATCGCGCAAACCTTGTCGCTGATCGGAACGAATTGGTTGACTTTGTCCAACCTGCCTGCGGTGGTGGGAGGTTCTAACCAGTTGGTTCTGGTGTTGAGCAACACGCAAAGTTTCTTCCGCCTCACCTCGCCGACAAGCAATACTTCTCCTTGCCTGGTGAGCCTGACGTTGACGAATTGCGACCTGCCCGAATCGGTGTTCCTCACGTCTCCCGCGACTAACCCAACCGTCAACCCCGGAAGTCCCGTGAACCTGTCCGCCACGCTTCATCTCACCCCTGGTTTGGTGGCCGTGGTCAGTTATTATACCAACAGCGCGGGTTACAGCCCCAACTGCCCGGACACCTTTGTGACCAATTTGGTTTCACCCACCATCGTCTCCAACAGTTGGATCGTGCAAGGTCCCGGCAGCTACACCGCCAGCGGTTCCGGCTTGAACGCGGTCTTCACTCCGG
>ODAK010000857.1_pt1 | contig 34472 bp, 33 predicted proteins | sample 1539591 | NCBI WGS metagenome assembly ODAK01 (sample SAMEA3539303, study PRJEB22396) | soil metagenome | biome: tundra; feature: field; material: soil | place: USA | collected 2010-05 | depth 0.15 m | reverse complement strand
TGGCGATCAGGTCGTAGGCTGCTTCATCCATCAACGGATCGCCCCATTCGGGCCATTCAGGCGGGGTCAGCGGCAGGGTGGCGTCGCTGATGGTGTTCAGGACGTCGACAAAGGGCACGGCGCCGATGATCCCTGCCCAGAGATCGGGGCGAAGATTGGCGATCGCACCCATCAGCATGCCGCCGGCCGAGCCGCCATAGGCGACGATGCGGCCCTTTCGGCCGTAACCATGACTGATCAGGTGCTCGGCGCTGGCGATGAAGTCGGTGAAGGTGTTCGGCTTCTTCGGTCCCCGCCCATCAAGGAACCAGCCATAGCCCTTTTCCGAGCCACCGCGCACATGGGCGGTGGCCCAGATCCAGCCGCGATCGACCAGCGACAGCTGGCGGATCGAGAAGTGCGGGTCCATGGATAGTCCGTAGGCCCCGTAACCGTAGAGCAGAAGCGGCGCCGACCCATCGAGCGGCGTATCGGCGCGCATCAGAACGGTGATCGGCACCTCCGCCCCATCCTGGGCCTTGGCGTAGAGCCGGCGGGTGACATAGGCGGCCGGATCGTGACCGGAGGGAATCTCCTGGGTCTTGCGCAGGGTGCGCGCGCCGCTGGCCATGTCGTAGTCGATCCACTGTTTCGGCGTGGTCGGCGATTCATAGACGAAGCGCATTGTGTTGGTATCGAACTCGTAGCCGCCGCCGAGACCCAGCGCATAGGCCTCCTCGTCGAAGGCGATGGCGTGCTCCTCGCCGGAGGCGCGCGCGGTCAGGATGATGCGGTTGAGCGCATTCTCGCGCACCAGCCGCACGAACCAGTCCTTGTAGGCGCCGATGCCGACAATGAACTGGCCGGGCTTGTGCGCGATCCAGTCCTTCCAGTTGACGCGGCCCGGGCTCGCCTCGGGCGTCTCGACCACCTTGAAATCGATGGCCCCGTCCGCATTGGTGTGGATCAGGAAGCGGCCGTCCCAGTGCTCGACGTCGTAGCGCAGGCCCTCGGTGCGGGGCTCGACCACGCGGGGTTCGGCGGTCGGATCGGCGGCGGGGATCAGCCTGGCCTCCGACGTCTCGTGGTCGCCGGCGCCGATAACGATATAGGCGTCGGAACTGGTCTTGCCGATGGAGAGGAAGAAGCCGTCGTCCGGCTCCTCATAGACCAGCACATCGTCCTTCACGCCGCCGCGCGCCGGGCGGCGAAAGACCTTGGCCGGGCGGCCATTGTCGTCGCGCCAGATCCAGAACAGCCAGGCTGAATCCGGCGACCAGGTGAAGTCGCCGGTGGCACTCTCCACCGGCTCGGGCAGCCGTTCGCCCGTCGACAGATCCTTGATCTGGATGCGGTAGACTTCCGAGCCCTGCTCATCGACCGCATAGGCGAACAGGTGATGGTCGGGGCTGTGATGGGCGGCGCCGACGTGGAAATAGGCGTGGCCTTTCGAGAGCGCATCCTCGTCGATCAGGATGGATTCCGCGCCGCCGCCTCTGGGCTGACGGGCGTGGATCGGGTGCTGCGCGCCGGTCTCGTAGCGCCAGTAATAATCCCAGGGTCCGTCCGGCGACGGGACCGAGGCGTCGTCCTCCTTGATGCGCCCCTTCATCTCGGCGAACATTGCCGCCTGCAGCGGCTCGGTCTGCGCCAGCATGGCCTTGGTGTAGGCGTTCTCGGCTTCCAGGTGGGTCTTCACGTCGGCGCGGATCACCGCCGGATCGCGCAGCACCGCCTGCCAGTTGTCGTCGCGCAGCCAGGCATAGTCGTCGACCCGCTCGCGGCCGAGCTGGGTGATGTGTTTCGGAATCCTGGCGGCGACGGGAGGCTTGGGACGGGTCATGGCCCATCCCTAAATCGCCGCGCGCGCGCGGGCTAGCCCAACCGTTCCTTCAGGTGATCGCCGACCCGCATGGCGTTAGCGACGAGCCTCGATCCCGTGCGCGGCGGTCAATTCCGTCGCCAGGGCCCGCAGCCGCTCGGCGCGGCGCGCCACCAACGCCACGTCAAGACCGCGGGCCGCATAGGCGCGGGCGAAGGCCTCGCCGAGGCCGGCAGAGGCGCCGGTGACCAGGGCCAGCCGGCGCGCGACGCTGCGGCCCTTCGTCCCACTCGACGGCGGCTCGGCCATGGCTGAGAATGTCCTTAAGTCTTTTCGCGATATGGCGCAGCTTGTGTGTGGCCGCGGTGCGCGTCAAATGGCGAAACGGCCTTAAGTTCGGGGGCTGGCTTATGTCAGTGGATATTTCCGCTCAGCTTATCCAGGCGACCGTCCAGGTGGAGCAGGCGCTCCCCGACGGCAGCCACATCATTGGCACCGGCTTTCTGGTCAGCGATCCGACCGCCGACGGCAATCCGCGCACGGTGCTGGTCACCGCCAACCACGTCCTCAACCGCATGACCGGGCCCGAAGCCCATATCGGCTACCGCCTTCGGGGCAAGGACGGCGGCTGGCGCTACGATCCGCGCCCGATCGCGATTCGCAGCAAGACAGCGGAACTCTGGTCGCACAATCCCAATCGCGACGTCGCCGCCATCGTGGTCAAGGCGCCCGCCGAATTCGCCAAGTCGGCCATTCCGCTCGACTGGCTGGCCGGCGGCGACACCTTCGCCAAGTACGATATCGGCCCAGGCGACGAGATGATGGTGCTGGGCTATCCACAAGGCCTCTCCGCCGACTCGGCCGGCTTTCCGATCCTGCGCTCCGGCCGGGTCGCCTCGCCGATCGACGCCCCCAGCGCCTCGCCCACCTTCCTGCTCGACTTCCGGGTCTTCCCGGGCAATTCCGGCGGGCCGGTGTTTATTTCCCAGGTCGATCGTCACCGGCCCGGCACCGACCAGGCCGAGAGCGTCCAGTTCGTCGCCGGCATGCTGACCCAGCAGGTCGAATTGAACGACGAGCGGCTGGAGATCGGCATCGTCACCGACGCCACCTTCATCCGCGACGCCATCGCCCTGCTCGACAAGCCGAAGAGCCATGGAGTCCCCGCGCCGGATGCGCCCGCCGCCAACCCGGACATCCCGGTCACGGTGACCGACGCCGCCGCCAATGTCGGGACGGCCGTCGGGGACTAGGACTTCCAGAATTGGCCGCGGCTTTTTGGGCGCCTCTGTTCGAGCGTTGCGCATCGGCGGTAGAGTTCGCGCGTTGAACATCGAAGACCGTTCACGCTGGGAGGTTTTGAAGTGCGCAAACAATTCAGGGCGGCCGCCATGGCCGCCGCGGCCTTGGTGTTGGCAGCCGTTCCCGCGCTAGCCCAGGCCCAGAGCTGCTTCTACGCGAACCAATGGACCAGTTGGAAAGCCCCCGACGACCACACCATCTATCTGAACGTCGGCAACCGGGTCTTTCGCCTGGATATCGGCGGTTCGTGTCCGGCGCTGCGCACGGGCGCGACCCTGATCACCCACAGCCACAGCGCCCAGCTCTGCTCGGCGATCGACTGGGACCTTAAGGTGCGCAGCGGCGGCATGACCGCGGGCTGCATCGTCAGCAACATGACCCAGCTGACCCCCGACCAGATCGCCGCCCTGCCGAAGGACGCGCGACCCTAGATCACGATGGTTTTGGATTGAAACAATCCAAAATCATAAACGTGATCGATCCCTAAGAGTTAGAGCGGGTTGCGGGCGGAAAACCGCTTCGCACTTTTCCTCAACCCGCTCCAGGCTTGGCGAAAAAACCAGCGGGCTTAACCAAGCCGGTTGCCGGATCATTTACCGAGCCGCTTTAAGCTTGTCCTTTCGAACCGGATCGCCGCCGCAACCCGTCGGGGGGAAGCCATGAGCGCCTTCATCGAAATCGCCAGGCGCGCCAAGCGGGACCATGAGGCGCGGCTGGACCTGGCCAAGGCTCACGCCGAACATGAGCGCCTGCTGCGCGAGCGGGCCTTCGCCAAGGCCGTGGCGGCGCTGCGGGCGACCATCGTGCCGGTCCTGCATAACGCCAGGGCCGAGCTGGCCACCGATGGCATACCCCTGGTGATCGAGGACAACTTTCATACCTGCGCACACGGCCGCGCGGCCGAGGTCTCGATCCGGATCGTCGGACCGGCGATCCCGTCCAGGCACTCCGGCCGCATCACGCCGGAATCCGCCCCGGCCTTCTTTTCGCACGACGGCGCGACGCTGAGTTTCGCGATGGGCCGACGCGGCGCGCAGCTCGCCGACAATGTTCGGCCGGTCCTGGGCGAGCCGACCTCGGTGATCGAGCACGCCATAGCCCAGGCGGCGGCGAGCTATTTCGCGGACATCGAGGCGGCGGCCCGCCCCGAGCCGACGGGCGCCTAACTCTCGCTCAGGTTAGCAATCGCTCAACCGTATCGGTGTATGAGACGGCCATGATGGCCGCGAAAGCGAAACCAGCGTCCTTAGACGTTGCGAGCAATCCGAGCGAGAACCGCGAGCCCGCGTCCGCGGGCCAGCCGGCGATCTATCTGGGCCCTGATAGGCGCGACGGCGTTCGGGTCGCGGCGCGCCTGGCCGGCAAGCTCATCAGCGCCGACGGCTTTCTGCACCCCGACTGCACCGTGCTGGACCTGTCGCTCAACGGCGCACGTGTGCAGATTTCGTCGATTATCAGGCTGCCGCCGCCTGCCGCTCTCTTGCTGATCGAAGAGGGTTTGCTCTTCGACGCGGCGATCGCGTGGCGCAGAGGCAACGAGACTGGCCTGGTTTTCACAAGTCGCCACGACCTCAGCGAGGGCGAGCCGGCCGAGCGACCGGGACTGCGCGATCTCTGGATGGGCTGGCTCCGCGCCAGGGCCCAACGGCCGGATGAACAGCCCGCCGTATGAGCCTGTCGGTAGCTGGGGGCGGGATCGAACCGCCGACCTGTGGGTTATGAATCCACCGCTCTAACCATCTGAGCTACCCAGCCAAACCGAGGGGCGCTGGGTTATAGGGGCAAGGTCAGCGGCCTTCAAGCAACGGGATGAGCGCGGTCCACAACCGCGTCCCGCCGGCGTCCATATCATAGGGCGCGATCGCCTCGGCCTGGGCCAGCCTGGCCATGTCCAGCGAGGCTTTCGGGTCGTCCAGCGCAGCGGCCATGGCTTCGGCGAGCGCGGCCGGCGCCTCGGGCGGGACCAGCCGGCCGTAGCGACCCTCCGCGAGCAGGATGCGCGGGCCCTCGATATCGGCAGCGATCACCGGCGCCCCGGCCGCCATGGCCTCGATAACCACCAGGCCGAAGGATTCCGTCCGCGACGAACAGACGAAGAGATCGAGCTCGGCGAGCAGCCGCTCCGGCGGGCTGACCCAGCCGGGGAAATCGATGCGATCGGCGAGGCCCAGTCGGGCGGCCTGGGCCTTCAGATCGTCCGCCGCGGGGCCCTCGCCGGCGATGGTGAGGCGAAAGACGCGTCCACGATCGCGTAGCTGGGCGGCGGCCTCAAGAAGAAGGTCGAAGCCCTTCTCCGCGTGCAGCCGGCCGAGCGTGCCGATGTGGGGCGGGTCGGCCGCGACCGCGCGCGGCGGCGTTCGCGACAGCGGCGCGAAGTTCTCCACCACCGCGACGGGGACTCTCGGGAAGCGCGCCCGCACATCGGCCCCGACGGCCGGGCTGACGCAGATCGCCAGGGCCGTGCGGGTTATGGCGCGGCGGGCGCGGAAATTGTGCACGACGGCGGCGATCCGGACCTCCTGGCGCGACAGGGCCGCGACCGCCAGGGCCGCGCCGCGCGAGCCGTGGGCGAGGACGACGTCGGGGGCAAAATGCCTGGCGATGCGGGCCAGCGCCCATCCCTGGCGCGGATCGATCGGGCTGGCGGCCTTCAGGCCGGCGAAGGCGGCGGGGCTGTCGGCGAGAATCTGGTCGAACCAGCTTCCCTCGATGCCCACGGACAGCACCTGGGCGCCGTGGGCCTCCAGCGCCCGGTGATAATAGAGCGCCATGGATTCCAGCCCGCCGGCCGCCGGCGCGAGCATCAGGTTGAGGATGCGGGGGCTGGCCATCCTTAAGCCCGCGCGTAGAGCGTCGGCCAGGGATAGGCGGCCGGGTCGAGGCGGTCGAGCGCCAGGTCGAGCACGTACTGGGCGACGCGCCGCTCATTGAACAGATCGTGGTAGCGGGCGCGGCCGGCCGCCGCGACGGCCATGCGGTGGGCGGGGTCCTTGGCCAGCCGGTCGATGGCGACGACAACCTCGTCGAAGGTCGAGAAGAAGACCATCTCGTCGTCCGAGAACAGCTGGTCATAGCCGGTGGAGCGCTCGATCATCACCGCCAGGCCATTGCCGGCGAGGTGGGCCAGGCGATCCGAACTATAGAGAAGCTGGTCGCTGCGCCGGCTGATGTTGAGGCCGATGGCCGCCGATTCCAGCGCCTCCTGATAGGCCGCGCCGCCCAGGCCCGTGTTCCCCATCAGCCCGGCCAGTTTCGGGCGGATCCCCGGCAGGGCCGTCAGCAGGGCGCGCATGAAGTCGTCCATGTTCCAGGCCTTGCCGCCGACCTCGCGCAGGTCGGCCGGGTTGCCGCAGGCATAGAAGAGGTCGAAGGGCAGGTCGGGATTCAGGTGGTTTTCCCCGCGCTCGATGGAGAAGTCGACCGGATTGGGCAGGAAACCCAGCCGCTTGCCCGGCCGGCTGAGCGGGGCCAGCGCCTCGCCGGCGGTGCTGACCAGGCTCGCATCGACCACCGGCAGATTGCGCTCCAGCCGCTCGATATTGCCGGGCTCGAAGAGGGCATCGACGCTCCATTGCAGCACCCGCATGGCCGGCAGCCGGTCGCGCAGATCGGCGACGGTCTCCGGCCGCACGATGTCGGTCTGGCCCAGGATCAGCACATCGGGGCGGATGTTGAGGCAGAGGTCGCGCAACGCCTTGTTGGCATACTTGCCGCCGCCCACCCGGTGCGGGCCGAGCAGCGAGCCAGCCATGGCCGCGTCGCGGTCTGAAAAGTTCAGCACCTGATGGCCGTTGCGGATCAGGCCGTTGGTCAGCTTGCGCTCGACATTGTTCTGGAAGGCGCCCTTGGGCCGGATGCCGAAATTGGCGGCGTGGACGACCAGGGCCATGGCGCTTAGATCACGATGATTTTGGATTGAAGCAATCCAAAATCATAAATGTGATCGATTCCTAAGGGGCAGAGCGGGTTGCGGGCGGAAAACCGCTTCACACTTTTCCTCAACCCGCTCTGGCCCCCTGCCCCGCCAGCCGGTCGGCCACCGCCTCGCCGATGGCCAGCGAACTGGTCAGGCCGGGGCTCTCGATGCCGAAGAGGGCGACTAGGCCCTCCATCCCATGCTGTTCGGCCCCGTCGAGGCGGAAGTCCGGCTGCGGCTCGCCCGGCCCATGCAGCTTGGGTCGGATGCCGGCATAGTCGGGGCTGAGCGCCCCGTCGGGCAGACCCGGCCAGAAGCGGCGGATATAAGACTCGAAGCCCGCCGCCCGGCCGGGGTCGACGCTGTAGTCCTCGTGATCGACGAAGGCCAGGTCGGGCCCGAACCGCCCCTGGCCACCCAGGTCGCGGCGATAGTGGACGCCCAGCGCGCCGACGATCGGCGGCGGATAGATCAGCCGCTGGAACGGCGGCCGGCCAGCCAGGGCGAAATAGACCCCCTTGCCGTAGTGCAGCTTGGGAATCCGATCGGCGGGATAGGCAGCGATCTTCGCGGCCGCATCCTGGGCGCCCAGGCCGGCGGCGATGACCAGGAACCGGCAGTTCAGGTCGGTCGGCTCGGCGCCGCCGGCGCGGACGCAAAACCCGCCACCGGCCAGGGCGTCGGCGGCCTCGAACGGCGTCTCGACCACCACCGCGCCGCCGCGATCCTCGATCTCGCCAGAGAGGGCCAGCATGTAGCCGTGGCTGTCGAAGATGCCGCTCTGCTTGGATTGCAGCGCCATCACCGCGTTCAGTTCCGGCTCCAGCGCGCGGGCCTGGGCGCCGGTCAGCTCGCTCATGCCCTCGACGCCGTTGGCCGCGGCCTGGACGCCGATGGCCTCGACCCGGCCGATCTCGTCCGGCTCGGTGGCCACCACCAGCTTGCCACAGCGGATGTAAGCGACGCCGTGGCTTTCCAGGAACCTGTATAGACGGCGCCGACCTTCGACGCAGACCCGCGCCTTCAGCGAGCCGGTGGGATAGTAGAGGCCGGCATGGACGACCTCGGAATTGCGCGAGGAAATCCCCTGGCCGATGATCGGCCCCTTCTCCAGCATCGCCACCGACAGGCCACGCTGGGCCAGCGCATAGCCGCAAGCCAGGCCGACCGCGCCCGCGCCCACGACCACGGCGTCGAAATCGTACGGAATCGTGCTCCCGGCCATCCGCCCGGCCTTAACCCATTGACGCCGCACCGGCCATGGCCATGGTTTCGCCTGTGACAGCGGTCCCCTATCTCCAGGGCCAGGAGGCTCCAGCCATGATCGAACTCGTCATCGACGCCCGCCGCCGGGATCTGGGCGGTTTCGAGGTCGGCCGCGTCCTGCCCTTCGCCAAGCGGCGGATGGTCGGGCCCTTCGTCTTCTTCGACCATATGGGCCCGGTGGAGATGCCGGCCGGCGTGCCGCGCTCGGCCGATGTGCGACCGCACCTACACATCGGGCTTTCCACCGTCACCTACCTGTTCTCCGGCGAGATGCGCCACCAGGACAGCCTCGGCACCGACCAGCAGATCCGTCCTGGCGAGGTCAACTGGATGACCGCCGGGCGCGGCATCAGCCATTCCGAGCGCTTCGACGGCCTGATCCGCGAGCATGGCGGATTGATGAACGGCATCCAGGCCTGGGTCGCCCTGCCGGAGTCGATGGAGGAGATCGCGCCGGCCTTCGCCCACCATTCGGGGCCGAGCGACCTGCCCTATTACGAAACCGATGGGCTGAAAGCGCGGCTGATCGCCGGCGAGGCCTTCGGCGCCAAGGCGGCGGTGAAGACCCATTCGCCGATGTTCTATGTGCACTGGGAGCTGGATGCCGGCGCCACAGCGGGGATGCCGGCGGAATATCCCGACCGGGCGGCCTTCCTGGTCTCCGGCGCGGTCGAGGTGGAGGGATTTCGCTATGAGGCCGGCCACATGCTGGTCTTCACGCCGGGCGACACGGTGGTGTTCAAGGCGCTGGAGCCGTCGGTGCTCATGCTGCTCGGCGGCGAGCCTCTCGGCGAGCGGCACCTCTATTGGAACTTCGTCTCCTCGTCGCTGGACCGGATCGAACAGGCCAAGGCCGACTGGAAGGCCGGCCGCATCCCGCTGCCGCCCCACGACCACGACGAGTTCATCCCCCTGCCGGACGACCCGCCGCCGCCCGCGCCGCCAAGCATGTCGTAGGGCCCATAAAATAATCCGTCATCCCCCGCTGGAGCGGCGGAGCCGCGGAATGTGGGGGACCCATGAACACTCACGTTTCACGGTGATCATGGGTGGCCCGAACAAGTCGGGCCATGACGGGTTTTGTTGCTCTGCCTTACGTTTGTCTCAACGCGCGCGCCGCCGCGCGGCCGTATTGGGCGCCGGTCCAGAGGGTGACGCCGGTGGCCAGGACGAGCAGCATCTGGGCGGCTTCCCAGGCATATCGCAGCTGGTCCAGCGGGACCTGTATGTTCCAGGCGGGCCAGAACCAGAGGATCATCAGGGCGCCGAGCGCCACCAGTTGCAGGGTGGTCTTGGTCTTGGCCAGGAAGGTCACCGGCAGCTTGACCCCGCGTGGCGCCAGCACCTCACGCAGGGCCGAGACCGCGAACTCGCGGATCAGGATCAGCCCGCCCAGCGCGCCGAACATGTAGGGCAGGCCGACGATCATCAGGCCGACGATGGCGCCGCAGACCAGGATCTTGTCGGCGATCGGGTCGAGAATGGCGCCGGCCAGGCTGGTCACCCCCCAGCGCCGGGCCAGCCAGCCGTCGAAATAGTCGGTGACGCTGGCGACCACGAAGGCGATCACCGAAAACCAGGCCAAGCCGAGACCGAGGTCGGGCGGAACCGGCGCGCCGTGCTCGGCCGCCCCGATGGTCACCAGGCTGGCGAACATCAGAAACGATAGCACCAGGCGCGCGATGGTGAGCAGGTTGGGCAGGTGCTTCATGCGCGGTCCTTAGCCCCTCAGGCCTTGCGGAAAAATCCGAAGATGCGCTCGGCGAGCGCCGCGCTGATCCCCTCAACCTTGACCAGGTCGCTGGCCGAGGCGCGAGAGACCCCCCGCGCCGAGCCGAAAGCATGCAACAGGGCGCGCTTCTTACCCGGCCCCACCCCCTCGATCTCGTCGAGCGGATTGCGGGTCATCTCCATCTTGCGCCGCACCCTGTGGGTGCCGATGGCGAAGCGGTGCGCCTCGTCGCGCAGGCGCTGCAGATAGTAGAGGATCGGGCTCTTCGGCTCGAGCATGAAGGGGGTCTTGCCGGGCATGAAGAACCGCTCCAGCCCTGCGTCGCGGTCGGGCCCCTTGGCGACGCCCACCACCACGATGTCGTCGACGCCCAGGTCGGCCATCACCTCGACGGCCGCCTGCAGCTGGCCGGCGCCGCCGTCGATCAACACCAGGTCCGGGCGCGGCGTCGACTCGCCCGCCTCCTCCTCCTTGACCAGCCGGGCGAAGCGGCGGCGCAGCACTTCGCGCATCATGCCATAGTCGTCGCCGGGGGTGAGCTCGGTGCTCTTGATGTTGAACTTGCGGTACTGGTTCTTCTGGAAGCCGTCCGGCCCCGCCACGATCATCCCGCCAACCGCGTTGGTGCCCATGATGTGGGAGTTGTCATAGACCTCGATCCGCTCCGGCTGGCTCTCCAGGCCGAACACCTCGCAGACCCCGGCCAGCAGTTTTCCTTGCGCCGAACTCTCCGCCATCTTGCGGCCCAGCGCCTCGCGGGCATTGGTCAGGGCATGGGCGACCAGGTCGCGCTTCTCGCCGCGCACCGGTTTGGCGATCGCCACCTTGTGCCCGGTCTTCAGGCAGAAGGCCTCGGCCAGCAGTTCGCGGTTGGGGACGTCGTGAGAAAGCAGGATCAAGCGCGGGATGGCCTGGCTTTCGTAGAACTGGCCAAGGAAGGCGTCGAGAATGCCCGGCTCCTCGTCGGCCGCCTCGATGGTGTTGGCCACGCGCGGGAAATAGGCGCGGTTGCCCCAGTTCTGCCCGGCGCGGAAGAAGAAGACCTGGACGCAGGCCTGGCCGCCCTCGGCATGGACGGCGAAGACATCGGCCTCGGTGACCCCCACCGGATTGATCGACTGGTCCTGGCTGACCGACGAGAGGGCGCGGATCCGGTCGCGCAGGCGCGCGGCGCGTTCGAACTCCATCGCCTCGGCGGCCTCGCTCATCTGGCCGGCCAGGTTGGTCATCACCGCCCGGCTTTTTCCGCGCAGGAAGTCGTGCGCCTGTTCGACCAGCTGGTCGTACTCCTCCGGGCTGACCAGGTTCACGCACGGCGCCGAACAGCGCTTGATCTGGTGCAGCATGCAGGGCCGCGTGCGGCTCTCGAAAACGCTGTCGGAGCAGGAGCGCAGCAGAAAGGCCTTCTGCAGGCTGTTGACCGTCCGGTTCACCGCCCAGGCCGAGGCGAAGGGGCCGAAATAGTCGCCGGGGATGGTGTGGGCGCCGCGATGCTTGCGGATTTGGGCGGCGCGATGGTCGCGGCGGATGAGGATTTCCGGAAAGCTCTTGTCGTCGCGCAGCTGAACGTTGAAGCGCGGCTTCAGCTGCTTGATCAGGTTGATCTCGAGCAGCAGGGCCTCGGTCTCGGTCTCGGTGGTGACGAACTCCATCGAGCGGGTCAGGTGGATCATGTGCGCTACCCACTGGGTGTGGGCGCGGCCTTGCGCATACTGGCTGACCCGCTTCTTTAAGGAGCGCGCCTTGCCGACATAGAGCACCTCGCCGTCCTCGCCGACCATGCGATAGACGCCCGGCGCATCCGGAAGCCGGCGCACGTGATCCTTGATCACGGCGATGCCGATCAGTGGTTGGGCGAGGTCGTCGGCCATACCCGATGATATAGGCGACTCCCCCGCGACGCGAAGGGTCTGACGCCGCGCTTCAGCTGAACGTCAGCCATCCGTGCGCCATGCCGGTCGCGAAGAGAGGCGCGATCAGCAGCAAGAGCATTTCCACGCGCAGGATCATCTGGATGCGTTTGAACTGGCCGAGCGCAAGCGTCGGGGTCTGGCCGGCGGCGGTGATCCTGCGCCAGCGGATGAAGATCACGGTCGGATAGATCGACAACAGGCCGATGATCACGAACAGGGCCACCAGGATGTGGAAGGCGACGTCATGCAGGTAGTAGCCGACGCCCTTTTCCAGGAACATCCGCCAGATCCCGGTCGCCAGGACCACCGCCGCCGAGCCGCCATAGGTTCCGTCCAGGATCTGCAGGGTCCGGGCCTGGGCCAGGGTCGGCTCCGGCTTCAAGACCAGATGCTCGCCCAGCAGGCAGGCGAGGAAGAGCATGACGCCGATATAGTGAAGCCAGGCGGCGACGATGGGCCAGAGCATGTTCGGCCTCCCTCAATCCGCCAGCCACGACTCGTGGCGCGGATGACCAGCGCGCGACTTTCACAATCGCCCGGGCCTTAAAGCAAGCCTGGGCTTGACCGCTTGGGCGGATCGAACAAGGTTCGCCGGCAAAGCCTGAGCCTTGGGGGGAGAATGGCGACAATCGAGACCCTGACGGCGCGCGCCAAGGCCCACGGCTGGCCCGAAGGCCTGATCGAACGCGCCCAGGCGGTGAAGACGCCCAGCCATCAGCTCGATCAGTGGTTGAAGGAGCCGGTCAACCCCAACTTCCTGTTCCAGGTCGAGCGGATCGTCGGCGTGTTCGAGCGCCTGGCCAAGGGCCCCTATCGGGCGCGGGAGCTGACCAAGCGCGACGATGAGGCGTTCGGCGATCTCTGGGCCCATGCGCCGGAAAAGGTCGGCGACTGGCAGGTGACCGTCGAGCGGTCGCCCAATTCGATCGCCCAGTTCCGCCTGCAGCCCGACGCCAGCATCAGCGTCATCGAGGACGCCGGCGAGCTGGTCGCCTGCACCGTCTGGGCCTCGGTCAACTGCCTGATCGGCGGCAAGCCGGCCAGCATCCACTATGCCCTGGCCATGCGCGTGCGCGACGGCCGTCGCGGCGAGGGTCTCGGCGATCTGGTGCGCCGCTTCCCCAGCCGCGCCCTGCAGCGATCGACCATCGGCCAGGTGATGTTCATGCGCATCGGCAACGCCAACATGGCCGGCTTCCTCGAGGCGGTGAAGTTCATGGCCGAGGGCGACCGGCCGCAGAAGGTGGTGGGCGTCACCTATCTGAGCGCGCGCGCTGACGCCTCGGCGGCGGAAGGCGTGCGGCCCATCGCCGAAGGCGACCTCGCCGCCTGCGCCGAGATGATCAACCGCACCCACCATGGCCTGGACCTCTACCGCCCCTATGGTCCCGAGAGCCTGAAGGCGGTGCTCGATGAAGGCGTCTGGGGCGAGAAATCGCGCTGGTATCGCCCGGTCTATGGCTGGCCCGACGTCCTTGTTCTGGAGCAGGACGGCCGCGTCGTCGCCTGCGCCGGCCTGTGGGACCGCGGGCGGGACATGCGCGAGATCTGGCGCTCGGAAGCCGGCGAGGAACGGCGCGTGGAGGTGGGCGCGGTGCTCGACGCCGGCTGCGCCACCGGTCGCGAAGACGCGCTGGCGCGGCTGCTCCGCCACCTGAACGGCCTCTGCGCTGAACGCGGCCGCACCGACCTGATCGTCGGTCTGGAACATCTGCCGCAGGTCACGGCGGCCTTGGCCGACCTCGACCCGCGCATCGAGTCCCGCACCCTGGAATGGAGCCCGTTCGGCCCCCCGGCGCCGGCGGCGCTCGGCGAGTGCTTTATCGATCTACGCTACTGGTAAGCGCGCAAGGGAGTTCGCCATGACCATCCAGACCTGCCGGCCGCTGCTCAATGTAGCGGATATCGAGGCCAGCCTCGGCTTCTGGCGGGACCTGGTCGGGTTCGAGGTGATTACGCGCTTCGAATCCGAAGGCCGCCTGGCCTTCGTCAATCTGCGCTCGGGCGACGTCGAGCTGATGCTGAATGCGCGCGGCGGCGATCCCGCGCCGCGCCGCGCCCGTCCGCACTATACCGAGGCCGTGATCTATCTCGGCGTGGACTCCGTGCACGATCTGGTCCGCGATCTGCGCGCCAAGGGCCGCGACGCGCCCGAACCGGAAGCGCAGCAATACGGCCTCGACGAGATCACCCTGCGCGATCCCGACGGCTACGAGATCGCCTTCACCAGTCCGACTCGCTAGAGCCGCATCCTGCCGCCGACGATCTCGGCCATCACCTCGGGCGTTATCGCCACGAAGCCCTTGCCGCTGTCGCGGACATAGAGCGGCTCCTTGACATGCTCGGGGTCGAAGCCGTCGGCGACCATGTCGATCTTGCGGTGCTTGAAGGTGCCGGTGACGGCCAGTTCCGGCCTCAACCGCACAAAGACCGGCCGCGCATAGGCCGGCAGGGCCGCGTCCACCTCCGCGGCCAGGCCGGCGATGTCGAAGTCGGGGCCGACCACCAGCGAGGCCATGCCGGCGCGGCCGTCCAGATCGCCGACCTTGACGCCATAGACGCTGGCCTCCTTGACGCCCGGCAGCACGGCCAGGGCCTGCTCGACCTCGCCGGTGGAGACGTTCTCGCCCTTCCAGCGGAAGGTGTCGCCGATCCGGTCGACGAAGTAGAAATAACCGTCCCTGTCCTGGCGCATCAGGTCGCCGGTGGCGAACCAGGCGTCGCCGGGCTTGAACATGTCTCGCAGAATCTTGCTTTCGCTGGCCTTCTTGTCGGCATAGCCGGTGAATTCGGTGCGGGCGCCGGCATGGATTTCGCCAAGGCACTCGCCGATCTCGCCCGGCCGGGCCTCGATGCCCAGCCCGTCCGCCCCGCGCTCCACGGTTTCGGTCTCGACGTCGAACCGGGCGACGCGGACATTGAACCAGGCGCGGGCATAGCCGGGGATCCGCCCGATCGCGCCCGGCCGGCCATCGAGGTTGAACAGCGAGACATTGCCCTCGGTCGAGCCATAGAACTCGAGGATTTCCGGGATGCGGAAGCGGGTCTTGACCGTGTCCCAGATCTCCGGCCGCAAACCGTTGCCGAAGGCCAGGCGCAGCTTGTGGGTCTGTTCGCCGGGCTGCACCGGCTGGTTGACCAGATAGCGACAGAGCTCGCCGATATAGACGAACATGGTGCAGCCTTCGGCGTTGACGTCGTCCCAGAAGTGGCTGGCGGAAAAGCGCGAGCGCAGCACCACCGAGCCGCCGTTCAACAGCGCGGCGCCCGTGGCGCAGAGCCCACCGGTGGCGTGGTAGAGCGGCAGGGTGACATAGACCCGGTCGTCCTTCCTGGCGTTGGTCGCGCCGGCGAAGCCGCGCATGTAGAGTTGCACGCGCATGTGGTCGATCTTGGCCGCCTTGGGCATGCCGGTGGTGCCGGAGGTGTAGATGAAGAGCGCTGTGTCTCGCGCCGTCAGCCCCTCGCGCAAGGTCCGGTCGGGACGCAGCTGGCTGCAGCTCTTCAGGGCCGTGCTCAGGTCGCGAAGCTCGCCCTCGGCCGCGCCAAGAGTCCAGATCACCGTCGGACGCGAAAGGTCCTTCTGGATGGCTTGCAAAGCCCGCGCGGTCTCGGCGTCGACAATGGCGTGGGCGGCATTGGCGATCTCGACGCAGTGGGCCAGCTGGGCGCCGGCGAGGCTGTTGTTGATCAGGGCGGTGGCGACGCCGACCTTGCCGAGGCCATACCAGATGGCCAGGTAGTCGACGCGGTTGGGGGCATAGAGCACCACCGTCTCGCCACGGCGGATGCCATGCTCCATAGCCCAATGGGCGTAACGGTTGGCGATCTCGTCCAGCTCGCCATAGCTGATCGTGCGGGGGCCCATGGTGATAGCGCGGCGCTGGCGCCAGGCGTCCACCGCCGCCTCGATGTCGTCGCAGACCAGGTGCGTCGAATCCGGCCCAATGGAGCGCACCCGCATAAGGGTCCGCACCAGGCCGTTGAGAAACTTGAGCTCGCGCCGGACACGCGTCTGCAATCCCATACTCGGCCCCCTCGCCGCCGTCATTGGGCCAGCCCGGCGGCCAGGGTCAAGGCGGCGTCTCTGGTCCGGCGACGTCTGGACGACATGTTTCGTCCGCCGTGGCGCCGGGGGCGCACCAGCCTCTGATAGAAGGCGCCATGCTGCTGCTTCCGCGTGCGATTCTGTTCGATCTCGACGACACCATTCTGTCCTTCGGCCGCCGCGCGCTGGTGATCGAGGAAATCGCCAAACGCACGCCGGAATGGTTCGCGCCGCTGACGCCGAGGACGGCCGCCGCCGCCATGGAGGCCCGCTTCAAGGCCTTCTGGGCCGACCAGGATCGGCACAAGGCCTGGCGTCCGCGCTTGGCGCAGGCGCGCCGGATGCTGGTCGCCGAGGCCTTCGAGGACTTGAACGCCGTCGGGGCGCCCGGCCTGACCCGCGAGCAGGCCCATGACTTCGCCGACCAGTTCCACGCCCATCGCGAGGCGGAGGCGAAGCTCTTCCCCGGCGCGCTGGAGACCATCGACGCGCTGAAGGCCGCCGGCGTCCGGCTCGCCCTGGTCACCAACGGCCAGTCCGAGCCCCAGCGCGGCAAGATCGAGCGATTCGATCTCGCCCGGCGGTTCGACCACATCCAGATCGAGGGCGACCACGGTTTCGGCAAGCCGGAGGAACGCGCCTATCGCCACGCCATGCAGGCGCTGGGCGTCGCGCCTCGCGAGACCTGGATGGTCGGCGACAATCTGGAATGGGAGGTCGCGGCGCCCCAACGCCTGGGCATTTTCGGCATCTGGCACGACCATCTCGGCGACGGCCTGCCCGAGGGCTCGGCGATCCGGCCCGACCGCATCATCCGCTCCGTCACCGAGTTGCTCACTTAAGGGCGCCCGTAGCCACCGAGAAACAGCGCCACCGCGCGGCCGACTTCGGCCTTGATCTCGGCCGGGGTCGGGCGGGGGATCAGGTTGAGCGAATAGCGGAAATAGAGGTGGCCGCGACACAGGGAGAGGAATTGCTGGGCGGCCATGCGGCAGTCGGGCGGATCGATGTGGCCGGCGGCCTTGGCGGCCTCGAGATAGGCGGTCAGCCGCGCTATGCCACCACCCGGTCCGGCGTCGTAGAAGATGTGCGCCAACTCGGGCGCCCGCTGGGCCTCGGCGATGACCAGTTGCAGCAACCGGATGGCGGACTCGGTCACCAGATGGCCGAGGAACCGCTCGCCGAGATCGGTGAGCACCGCCTCGATGTCCGCACCGCCGGCCGCGTCGTCGTCCGGCAGATCGAAGACCCAGGCGCGCCACTGGCCGCAGGCGTGTTCGATATAGGCCTCGAACAGGGCCTCCTTGCTTTTGAAGTAGTTGTAGAGCGTGCCCTTCGACCCGCCCAGCCGCGCGGCGATGCTCGACATGGAGGCGGCGGCATAGCCCTCCTCGAAGAAGACCTGGCGCGCGACATCGACGATGGCCTCGCGTTTTGCGTCGCGGCGGGCGTCCAGCCTGGCCTTGGGGAGCTTGCCCTTGAGCTCGGCCGCTCCCACCTCCCCTTCAGGGTCTAACTTGGCGTCGGCCATGGCGGAATTTCTCTCACAAGCCTGATTGACAGTGGAATTCGTCACTGTCACTTTGACCATGACCGTACGGTACGGTCAATTTATTTTGGCACACGATGCAAGGTCCCCTCCCAGCCAGGTCCCCAGGCAAGGCCGCAGCGGCGCTTCTGCTCGGCTGCGCCTTGAGCGCCTGCGCGGTCCTGCCCAGGACCGGCGAGGCGCCCACGCCCAAGCCGCCGGCGGCCTATGCGACCAGCCAGAGCTTCGTGGCGCCCGCGGCCGACTGGCCGAAGCTCGACTGGTGGCGCGCCTATGGCGACGCTGGCCTCGACCAGCTGATCGACGAGGCGCTGCGCAATGCGCCCTCGATGGCCGAGGCCCGGGCGCGGATCGACAAGGCGCGGGCCGATTTGGGCACGGCGCGGGCGGGGCTCTTCCCCTCGCTGTCGTTCAACGGGACGGCGGTCGAGACCAAGCAGAGTTACAATGCCGGCATCCCGCCGCTGTTCGTGCCCAAGGGCTATAACGACTTCGGCCAGGGCACGCTCAACTTCAGCTACGAGTTCGATTTCTGGGGCAAGAACCGCGCCGCCGTCGCCGCCGCCACCTCCGAGGCCAGGGCCGCATCCGCCGACGCCGCCGAGGCCAGGCTTACCCTCTCGACCGCCGTCGCGGGAGCCTATGCCGACCTGGCGCGGCTCTATGCCGAACGCGACGTGGCCGAGCGCGCCGCCCAGTCCCGGCAGGAGACCCTCGACCTGGTGGTCCGGCGCGTGGCCAACGGCGCCGACAACCGTTCGGCCTCGCAACAGGCCCGGGCCGGCGTCGCTACGGCCAAGGCCAATGTCGCCGAGATCGACGAGGATATTGGTCTGGCCCGCAACCGCCTCGCCGCCCTGATGGGCGAAGGTCCGGACCGCGGCCTCGCCATCGAACGGCCCGGCGCGGCTATGATCCAGGGTTTCGGCCTGCCGCCCAGCCTGGCCGCGGACCTGATTGGCCGCCGTCCCGACCTCGTCGCCGCCCGCTGGCGCGCCGAGGCCGACGCCAAGCGCATCGGCGTGGCCAGGGCCCAGTTCTACCCGGACATAAACTTGGTCGCCGACATCGGCTTCGAAGCCCTGCATCTGCACAACTTCTTCAAGGTCGGGTCGGACATCGGCTCCGTCGGCCCGGCGGTGACCCTGCCCATTTTCGAGGGCGGTCGCCTGCGCGCCAATCTGCGCGGCGCGGACGCCGACTATGCCGAGGCGGTGGCCACCTACGACGCCACCCTGACCCAGGCGCTGCAGGACGTCGCCGACGCGGCCACGAGCGAACGCGCGCTCACCGAGCGTCTGGCGCAGAGCCAGGCGGCGCTGGCGGCCGACGAAGACGCCTATCGCATCGCCAAGCTGCGCTACGACGGCGGCCTGGCCGACTATCAATCCGTGCTGCTGTCCGAGGACGCCGTGCTGGTGAACCGGCGCGTGGTCGTCGATCTGCAGGCGCGGGCTTTCACCCTCGATATCGAACTGGTGAAGGCGCTTGGCGGCGGCTTCCAGGTGCAGGACCAAACCCATGGCTGATTCAGCGCCCGCCCCCGAACGGGCTCCCACCGTGGCCGCGGCGCCCGAGTCCAAACCGGCGCGCCGTGCGAGCAACCGCCGTGCGCTGCTCTTCGGCCTGCTGACGGTCGTTATTGTCGTGCTCGGCCTCGGCTATATCGCCTACTGGTTCGCCGTCGGCCGTAACCACGTCTCCACCGACGACGCCTATGTCAACGCCGACTCAGCGGACATCACCCCGCAGGTGGCCGGCCAGGTCATCAAGGTTCTCGCCCAGGACACCCAACCGGTCAAACAAGGCCAGATGCTGGTGCAGATCGATCCCGCCGACGCCAAGGTCGCGCTGGACCAGGCCCAGGCCGAGCTCGATCAGGCCACCCGCAAGGTGAACGGCTATTTCGCCAACGAACAGGCGTTGAGCGGCCAGGTCGCCGTGCGCGCCGCCGACATCACCAAGGCCGACGCCCAGATCATGAGCGCACAGTCCGACCTGGACCGCGCCCGCACCGAGCTCGGCCGTCGCCAGCGCCTGGCCCAGTCCGGCGCCGTCTCCGGCGACGAGCTGACCCAGGCGGAAAACCAGGAACGCGGCGCCGAAGCCGCCCTCACCCAGGCCCGGGCGGCGAAAACCCAGGCCGAGGCCAATCGTGGGGCGGCCATCGGGACCCAGGCGGTCAACACCGCCCTGATCAGCGGCGCGCCGGTGGCGGAGAATCCGGAAGTCGCCGCCGCCCGCGCCAAGGTCGCCAAGGCGCAGCTCGATTTCGACCGCACGACCTTGCGCGCGCCCTTCGACGGGGTGGTCGCCAAAAAGAATGTCGCGCTTGGCGAGCAGGTGCAGGTGGGCGCGCCCCTGATGCAGGTCGTGCCGATCAACCGCGCCTATGTCGACGCCAACTTCAAGGAGGTGCAGCTGCGCCATGTGCGGCTGGGCCAGCCGGTGATCCTGACCGCCGACCTCTATGGCGGCCACGTCAAGTTCCACGGCCGTGTCGCCGGGGTGGCCGGCGGCACCGGCGCGGCCTTCGCGCTGATCCCGGCCCAGAACGCCACTGGCAACTGGATCAAGATCGTCCAGCGGCTGCCGGTGCGTGTCTCGCTCGACCCGAAGGAGCTGGAGGCGCATCCGCTGCGGGTGGGCCTGTCCATGAAGGCCGTCATCGACGTCTCCGGCGGCTAGCGGCCATGTCCGAAGCCGCCGGATCGGGAGACGACACCGATTTCTCGGTGATGAGCGGCTCAGCCCTATGGATCGCCGGCATCGTGCTGGCCCTGGCCAACTTCATGGTGGTGCTGGACACCACCATCGCCAATGTCTCCGTGCCCAACATCGCCGGCGGGCTGGCGGTTTCGCCAAGCCAGGGCACCTGGGTGATCACCTCCTACGCCGTGGCCGAGGCGATCACCGTGCCGCTGACCGGCTGGCTGGCCCAGCGGTTCGGCGCGGTGCGGGTCTTCGTCTTCGCCGTGGCCGGTTTCGGCGTCTGTTCGATGCTCTGCGGCTTTGCCCCTTCCTTCGGCGCCCTGGTCGGCCTGCGCGTCCTGCAGGGCCTGTCCGGCGGGCCGATCATGCCGTTGAGCCAGACCCTGCTCAGGCGCATCTTCCCACCCCAGCAGCAGGCCATGGCCATCGGGCTGTGGAGCATGACCACCGTGGTCGGGCCGGTCGCCGGCCCGCTGCTCGGCGGCACGCTGGTGGACGGCGTCGGCTGGCCGTTCATCTTCTTCATCAACATCCCGGTGGCCGCGCTCTGCGCCATCGTCGCCTGGCGGTTCCTGGCCAGCCGCGAGACCAAGACCGTGCGCAATCCGGTCGACTTCACCGGTCTGGCCCTGCTCATCCTCTGGATCGGCGCCATGCAGATCATGCTCGACAACGGCAAGGACCTGGACTGGTTCAACTCGCCGGTCATCGTCACCCTGGGCCTGGTGGCGGCGGTCGGCTTCGTTTCCTTCCTGATCTGGGAGCTGACCGACCCCCACCCGATCGTCGACCTGAAGGTGTTCCGCCACCGCGGCTTCGCCACCTCGACCCTGATCATGGCCCTGGTCTTCGGCGCCTTCTTCTCCTCCATCGTGCTGATGCCGCTCTGGCTGCAGACCAACCTTGGCTACAACGCCACCTGGGCTGGGCGCGCTGTGGCGCCCCAGGGCATCTTCGCCGTCCTCCTGTCGCCGATCGTGGCGCGCCTGAGCACCAGGGTGGACGGACGCATCCTGGTCTCGTTCGGGGTCACCGTGCTGGGCCTGGCCTCGCTCTGGCGCAGCGGGTTCGCGCCGGATATCGACATCTTCCAGGTCAGCCTGCCCCAGGTTCTGCAGGGCGCCGCCGTGCCCTTCTTCTTCATCCCGATCACCGGACTGGCGCTGGGTTCGGTATTGCCGCGGGAGACCGCGTCGGCCGCCGGGCTGATGAACTTCACCCGCACCACCGCGGCCGCCTTCGGCACCTCGATCACCACCACTGCCTGGCAGAACTTCGCCAGTATCCACAGGACCAACCTGGTCGGATCGCTGAACGGGCCGCAGGCGACGCTCGACAGCCTGAAGGCGGGCGGCCTGACCGCCGCTCAGGCCCTGGGACAGCTCGATCGGATGACCGACAGCCAGTCGGTCATGCTGGCCACCGACCACGTCTTCCTGATCTGCGCGGTGGTCTTCATCATGGGCGCCTGTGCGGTCTGGATCGCGCCCCGGCTGCAGCTGTCAGGCCAGCCGGTCGCGGGCGGGCATTAACGGCGCCTCACACGTGATCGTGGCCGCCGACGCGGCCGGGGCGCCAATAGCCTTCCGCCGTGATACGGGCCTTGTCGAAACCGTGGGCCAGCAGATAGTGGCGCTGTGCGCGAACATTGCTGGTCTCGCCGATGACATAGGCGTGGGTGGATGCCGGCGAGGGATTGAGCGCTTGCAGCCGATCGAGCAGCAGGGATTTCGGCCCTGGCGCCGCGCCCTCGCGAGACAGCCATTCGATCTGGACGTCGGCGCGCGTGGACAGGGTCTGCGCCTCGTCCGGGTTGGTGATCTCGATCAGGGCTGTCGCGCTGGCCCCCACTGGCATGGATTCGGCCATGGCGAAGATGGCCGGGATGCAGGTCTCGTCGCCCAGGAACAGGTGATGCTCGACATCCGCGGCCAAGGTCGTGCGGCCGCGCGGGCCTTGCGCCTCGATCGCGAAACTGCGCTCCGCCGCCCGCGCCCAGCGGCCGGCCGGGCTATCGCCGTGCAGCACGAAGTCGACATCCACCTCGCCCGTCGCCGGGTCGATGTCGCGGATGGTGTAGTGCCGCCGGGCCATGGAGCCGTCCGTTTGCGGCATGGACAACACCAGATCCTGGCCCGGCCGCCAGGGCTCGACGGCCAGGGCGGGCGCCGCGAAGCTCACCCGCAACATGCGCGGCGTCACCTGCGCCCGGCCGACCACCGTCAGGTTCCAGGTCCGCAGCGGCGGGCGGCGCATCACGGCGTCGAGACCAAAGGGAAAGCCGGACCGCCGCGGGCGTTCGTTCAGATCGGTCATTCTATCATTCTCCAGATATATCGTAATCTTCGATATATCTGGATCGTATCCCTTGCAAGGCCGAACATTGTCTTGGGCCGTGTGCAGAACTTCTCGCTAGGCCGCCACGCGCGAGCGGCCTAGCTCGGCATGATGAGGATCCTGGCGATTTCCGGCAGCCTGCGCGCCGCCTCGGCTAATAGCCGGCTGGTCGAGGCGCTGGGCCTCGTCGCGCCGCCGGGCGTCGAGGTGGCGATCTATGCCGGCCTGGGCGACCTGCCGCACTTCAATCCCGACCTCGATGGCGACGCACCGCCCGCCGCCGTGCTGGAGCTCCGCCGCCAGATCGGCCTTTGCGACGGCCTGGTCATCTGCAGCCCAGAATATGCCTACGGGGTCGCCGGGACGATGAAGAACGCGCTCGACTGGCTGGTCGCCAGCCTGGAGTTCGCCGGAACGCCGGTGGCCCTGATCAACGCCTCGCCCTTCTCCGAATTCGCCCAGCCGCAGATGCGCGAGACCCTGACGGTGATGTCCGGCGAGGTGGTCGACGCGGCCTCGCTCACCATTCCGCTGCAAGGCGGCAAGATGACCGCCGCCGAGGTCGCCGCCGACCCGGAAATGTCGGCCAGGCTCCGCGCCGCCCTCGAAGCCTTGGTCGATCATGCCCGCAAGGCGCTCACCAGTTCGCGGGTATAGGGCGCGGCCTCGTCGAGATCACGAACGCAGATCATCAGTTCACGGATCGCCCAGTCGGGCCTTCGAGCGCCAGGAGAGCCGTGGGGCCCACGCACGTGAGGACTTCCCCGCCCGCGACGACGAAAACTGGATGAAACACACCCTGGCCTGGCTGAACGAGGCCGGCGAGGTCGCCATCGGGTATCGCCCGGTGCACGCCTACACCCTGACCAACGACGCTGCCTATATCCCACCGAAAGCGCGGATCTATTCGGCGCTCGGGACGGCCGTCGGGTCGGCGGCCAGCCGCTGGACCTCGCTCGTGTCGAGCGGAGCGCCGGCCACGGCCTTGAGCACAGCGGCGATGGCGGCGGCTACCAGGGTCGGGCGCTCCAGCGCGATCGAATGGCCCAGGCCCACCCCCGTGATGTGCGCGCTATGGCTGGACAGAGCCGCCAGGCGCGTTTGCGCCTCGGCCGCGCCCTCCTGCCAGACGGCCATATCGCCGGTGACGGGTTTGTCCGCGCTGAGCACGATCAGGGGCATGTCGCCCAGACGGCCGAAGCCGCCGGCCTGCTGCATCTTCGGCGGAGTCGCATCGATGGCGGAGAGTTCCTCGAGCGCCGCCAGGAAGTGGCCGGGTCGCGAGAGGACATCCAGCAGCCACGCCTTTTCCGCCCCGGTGAACCCGCGCGCCCTTTGCACCAGGGGCTCAGCCCGGCGGCGCAGTTCGCCGCTGGCCGCGCGGCCGGCCTCGGTCTTGAGTTCGTCTTCGTGCCAGGCTCGCATGCGCGCCATGGTCGGGAAGTATTTCTGCTCCTCGGCGGCGTCGAGCAGCACCATGCCGACCACCTCGTCCGGATAGCGAAAGGCGAAGGCCCGCGCGGTCAGCCCGCCGAACGAACTGCCGACGATGACATAGGGTGGGGCCTCGCCAGTCGCCTTAAGCAGCGCATGCAGGTCGTCCGCCCGCTCCAGAAACGAACGCCCCGGCGGCGGCGGATCGCTCCAGCCCAGGCCGGCGCGGTCGTAGATGATCGCGCGGGCGAATGCCGAGACCAGGCGCTGGACGACCAGGTCCTGAACCGCCGACCCGCCCCCGCCGCCGGACTCGAAGACCACGGCCGGGCTGCCCCGGCCGACCGCCAGACCGTGAAGCCGCCGCCCACCGATATCGATCAGCTTGCCGGGTGGTGGAAGCGCGCCCAAAATGACCCCTTGGCGGAAGCGGGTCGACACCCGCCTGCCCGGCCGATCAGATCAGGCGCGGGTCGCGATTAGCAATAGCCGCCATTATAATAGACGTAGCGATGGTAGTAAGGGTTCCAGCGCCAGTGACGGTGATTGCGGCAATAGTAGGGGCGGCCGGCGTAGTAGCCGAGCGCCGCCCCAAGGGCCAGACCACCGATCAAGGCGCCGGCGTCATTGCCGCGGTAACCGCGGCCGCCGCGATAGCCGTAACCGCCTGGGTAACCGCCGTGGAAGCCGTAGCCTCCTGGGCCGCCGTGACGGGGTTGCGCCACGGCGTTCACCGCCGGGGCCACGGCTGTAACCAAACTCAGCGCAGCTACTGCCGCGGTTATGAATCGTGAGGTCATGGGTTTTCGTCCTTGCGCCCTAAAAGTCCGTTCAGACCTCAACGCGCCGAAACGATCGTCGTTCCCCTGAAAAACGGCTCAGCTTGTCTCAGGGTTTGCCGGCGCGTCCGTTCCGCCGGTCAGGAAGGCCGAGCCCTCCGGGGTGATGTCCCAGCCTTCGCGACTGCGCTGGGCCAGGCCCAGGTCGGTCAGGGCGCGCGCGTCGGCGATATTGACGAAGCCGACCTCGTCGCCGGCCTTCTTCCGCGCCAGGTTCCGCAAGGCTTCAAGCTGGCTGCTGGTCAGGTCGTCCATCCCGCCACACTACAGCAAGCGGCCGCTTTTTCCGCCCGATAGATTGCGGCCTGCCCAAACGCCAGTTCATCGAAAGCGCGCGAGCGTGTTAACGATTTCGTGACCATGCCGCGACGCGGCCTGGGCGAACGAGGAGGCTGAGAAATGAAGATGCTGAGCGCGGCGCTCGCCGCCACCCTGGCCACGGGCCTGGCCGTCGCGGCCGCGCCGGCCGACGCCAAGGCGCGATGCGCCTGCCGTTGCCCGGTCGTCCACCATCGCATCGTCCATCACGTGATCAGGCGCCGGATTGTCTATCATTACAGGCCCGCAGCCCCGCCGCCGGCCGAGGTGGTGTACCAAGAGGCGCCGCCCCCACCTCCACCGCCGCCGATCTTCTACGACCAGCCGGCCTATTATGCCGGACCGGTCTGGTACGGCGGCCCGCGCCACTTCTTCCGCGGACGCTGGCATGGCGGCTGGGTGCGCGGCAATCCGGGCTGGGATGGCGGGCGTCGCCCCGGCCCCTGAGGGGGCCCGCGGTCCTGATGCTTTTCGCCGGCTGAGCGCCTATCAGAGGGGCAAGGATCGGGGAGGCTGAAATGAGTCGTCGGGATTGGCTGGCCGGGCTTGCCGCAAGCATCGGATGGCTCGCGGCGCTGGCGGGCGGCCCGGCCGGCGCGGCAAGCCAGGACCTGGTCATCCTGCACGACAACGACATCCACGGGCACCTGCGCGACTTCTGCTATGTCGAGGTCGCCAAGGGGCCGGAGGAGCATTGCGGGGTCGGCGGCGCGGCCAGGAGGGCGACCTTGATCCGCCAGCTGAAGGCCAGGGCGCACGCGCCGGTGCTGCTGGTCGATTCCGGCGACACCACCACGCGCGGGCCGCTGGCCACCCAGTATGAGGGCGTCGACGAGATCAGGGCGATGAACGCCATTGGCTACGACCTGGCCGCCGTCGGCAACAACGAGTTCAAGCTGAAGGACGCGGCCGACGCCAAGGACGCCGCCGGCGCCCAGGCCGCCCTGGACAGGCTGGTCCGGCTCTCGAACTTCCCCTGGATCGCCGCCAATGTCACCGATGCGTCGGGTACATTTCTACCCGGGGTAAAACCCTATGTGGTGCGAAAGATCGGCCCGGTGCGGGTGGCCTTCCTCGGCCTCACCGCCAGCCGCTCAGCCAGCTATCCGCAGACCAAAGGGCTGAAATTCACCGACCCGGTCACCGCCGCCGATCTCTGGATTCCGCGCGCGCGGGCCGAGGCCGACATCGTCATCGCGGTCACCCATATCGGCGTGCTCGACGACCGGCGGCTGGTGAACCAGACGCGCGGCATCGACGCGGTCGTCGGCGGCGATTCCCACACCTATCTCTACAAGCCGATGGAAGAGAAGAACCTGGACGGCAAGATCGTGCCGGTCGTCCAGGACGGCGAGTTCGGCGTGCGGCTCGGCGAATTCGACCTGACCTTCGAGGGCGACCGGGCCACGGGCTGGCGCCTCGCTCACTACAGCGACGAGCTGATCGCGGTTGACGCGACCGTGAGGCCCGATCCAGCCATCGCGGCGCTGGTGGAGCGCTATGCCCATCCGCTCGACGTGCGCGTGGGAACGGTTGCGGTGGTGGGACAAACCCCGGCCGAGCGCAACCGGCTGACCGGCGAGGATCTCGCCGCGGCCTGGAAGGCGGCGGCCGGTACCGCGATTGGCCTCCAGCCGGAAGGCGCCATGTTCGAAAGCTTTCGCACCCATGAGGTCACCCGCTTCCAGGTCCATGCCATCGTCCCCTTTCACGACACGATCTGGCGCGGTCAGATCACCGGGGCGCGTCTGAAAGAGGTGCTGGCCAAGCCATCGGGCTTCGCGGGCGTCATGCATGCGACCATCGCCATGGCCGATATCGACCCGGCCAAGACCTATACCGCGGCGACCACCGACTTCGTCGCCGAAGGGCTGCTGTCGGGCGGCGTCGACACCAGCGAGGACGCGCGCAAGGCTGTGGAAGACTGGCTGGGCGCCAACCCAGCGCCCTGACGGGCCCTAGGCGTAGATCTCGTGGCGCAGGGCGGGGTGGTCCCAGACGGTGCGGCGCTCGCCCTTGCGATCCTGCAGAATGACCGAGGGCTGGCCGCCCAGCTGCCACGCCGCGTCGGCCAAGGCGATGGCGGTGACCATGGCGGCCTCATACGAATATGGCCCGATATAGGCAGCGTCGTTGATCTTGACGATCCATTCGCCGCGTTTCGGCAGGATCTCGATCTGGGCGGTATTCATGGCATGGCTCTCACCGAGAGGATGCCCCCGAAACCTACAGATAAGTATTAAGGTTCCGATTCGCCAGCCATAATCTTAGGTAAACGAGTGATTAACTTTAAATCGCCGCACTCTACTTCGGCTCTCTGGCCCGGATGAAGTCCGCCACCGTGTCGATATAGAGCCTGGGGGTGAAGCCGGCCGTGGTTACCGTGTTGTGGCCGTGGCCGGGCAGAATCACCGCGCGGAAGTCCTTCACCTCGCGCTCCAGCCTCTGGGTCTTGGAGATCGGTGCATCGAATTCGCCGTTCACCGCCAGGACCGGAAAGGCGATCGTCGTCAAGTCGAGCTCGGGCGCGGTCGATGGCTGTGCCTGGCGCCCATCCTGCACCGCCTTCAGGGCCTCGTTGTCGCGGTCGGCGCGGGCGGCGAGCGCGGCGCGGCCGGCCTCCTGGTTGGCGTCGAGGCCTTGCGGATCTCGGGCGGCGGCCTGGGCGCTCAAGGCCTCGTCGGTCTCGCACGCGCCGGAGCCGCCAAAGCCGGCGGTGATGAAGCGGTCGGGCCGGCGCGCCATCAAGTGGGCGACAATGCCGCCACCCATGGAATAGCCATGGAAGTGCGCCTGGCCGACGCCCAGCCGATCCAGAACCTCGATCACGTCGCGGGGCATGCGGTCGCCGTCGTACAGGTGCGGATCGTGCGGCTTCTCGCTGAGGCCGTGGCCGCGGGCGTCGATGCCGATCACCCGGTGCGTGCGCGCCAGTTCCTTGGCCATGCCGTCGGCAAACCAGCTGGCGTCGCAACAGCTGGTATAGCCATGCAGCAGCACCACCGGCACGCCTTCGCCCGCCTCCTGGTAGTGGATGCGCACGCCGTCGGAGACGGTGACGTCCCCGTGGCGGACCTGCGCCGGCGCCTCGATGTCCAGTTCCGTGACCGACATGGCCGTCTCCCTGATTTTGCTTTTGCTTGGGCGCAATCCTAGTCCCGCCGGCAAAACCAGGGAACGGCGAAATGGCGCTCATGCTGGCCGGGGCGTCCGGGTCAGCCGCCCGCCGGGCGGGAGACATCACCCCGCCAGGATCTCGCGCTTCTTTTCCTCGGTGAAGGCGAGCAGCTTGCCCATGTAGTTGAAGCGGCCGTAGTCGCGGCCCTGGGCGCTCATCTTGTCGAACCAGTCGTCCTCGCCGAGCATCTCGCCGAGCCGGGGCGAATTGCGGTGCAGCATCTGCACATCGGTCTTCTTCGGCTCCAGGCTGCGCAGGATTCCGCGGTTGAAGTGGGCGTGCAGCGTCACCCGGTCACCGGGCCCGGTGCGGTCGCCCTGCCAGTGCCAGACGCCGTGATGGAAATACACCACCGAGCCCTTGGGCATGGTGATCGGGACGCCTTGGTTGTGCCCCTCGTCCTTCATCGGCGGTCGCCGCATCTTGTGGCTGCCGGGCACGATCCAGGTCGGCCCGCTTTCGAGCGTCCAGTCCTCCAGCGCCCAGACGCCGACGCCGGTGAGTGAGAACTCGGGATAAGGCTCCGGCACGTGCGCATAGTCCGTGTGCATCGGAATAACGCCGGGCCCTGGCCCTTTCTTGATCGAGGAGAAGGACGCGATCACCGCGCCGCGACCCAGGGAGGCGTCGATCAGCGTCATCAGCATCGGGTTCTGGACCAGCTGCTCGAACTCGCGGCCGTGATAGAGCATCCAGTTCATCGAGAAGCTCTGGTGCGGCAGCAGCGCACGCAGCGTGGCGGCCCTGACCTCGTCGGCGAACTCAGGCGAGATGGCGCGCTCGATGACGGTGTAGCCCTGGTCCTCCATCTCGCGGATGTGATGGGTGAGCCCCTGCCGCTCGGCGCGGTGCTTCAGATCCGGGTTCTCGACCGTCCGGCGACCGAGATGGTCGTGCAGCAGCGCCAGGATCTCGCCCGCGGCCGGGTTTTCGATCCGCCCCTTCATGCGCACGGCGTCCTTGCCGTGCATGGCGGCGATCTCGCGCCGCATCGCCTTCATCGCCCCCGGCGCCAGCATGCCGATGAACTGGCCGCCGGCCAGTCCGGCCTGATAGTCGCCCTCCACCACCACGTCGGCCTTCGGATCGAAGCCTCGCGCGACGCTCATCGCCGACCCGTCGTAGCGCGCCGTCCAGGCGCCGACGTCGTCCGCAAGCTGAAGATGCGGCGGCGCATCGGCGAAACGCTCGCTCAGAGAGAAGGGCTGGCCGCCCAGCGCGTCCTTGCGTTGCCCGACAGCCGCTTCGAGGAAGCGCCTCGCCTCGTCGATCCAGGCGTCTGAGAGGAATTCGAACCGGTCAGGAAGCATGAGCATCGGCGTGGACCTTGCCTAGCGTGAAACCGCGATAGCCCTCCGCCGCCACCTCGTTGCAGGTCTGGCGATAGCCGGCGCCGATATAGGGCATGAAGACCCGCGGCTTGCCGGGGATGTTGGCGCCCATGTACCAGGATGCCGCGCGCGGAAAGAGGGTCTTGTCGGCCACCTGCCGCACGTGATCGACCCAGGCCTCCTGCGTCGTCGGGTCGGCGGCGATGCGGGTCAGGCCCTTTTCGCGCATGTAGGCGATGCAGTCGCTGATCCACTCCACATGCTGCTCGATGGAGTTGATCATGTTCGACAGCACCGAAGGACTGCCCGGGCCGGTGATCAGGAAGAGGTTGGGAAAGCCGGCCACCGCCAGGCCCAGATAGGCTTTCGGACCCTCGGCCCAGGCCTCGCGGAAATCGGCGCCGCCCACGCCCTTGATGTCGATGGCCAGCATGGCGCCGGTCATGGCGTCGAAGCCGGTGGCGAAAACCAGGGCGTCGACCTCATAGGTCGCTGCGCATGTGCGCACCGCGTGCGGCTCGATCGCCTCGATCGGGGTCTGGCGCAGGTTCACCAGCGTCACGTTCGGCCGGTTATAGGTCTCGTAATAGCCGGTATCGACGCAGATGCGCTTGGTGCCCAGCGGGTGGTCGCGCGGTGACAGGGCCTCGGCCGTCGCCGGGTCGCTGACCAGCTCGCCGATCTTGTCGCGGACGAAGCCGGCGGCGCGGTCGTTGACCTCGATACTGGTCAGAAGATTGCCCCAGGCGGCCAGGAAACCCGCCCCGCCTATGGCCCAGAGCTCCTCGTAGCGCTTGCGCTGCGCCTCATCGTCGGGGATCGGCAGTTCGGCGCTGCCGCCGCCGAAGCCCATGCCGGGCCCTTTGATCATGGCGATGTACTGCGGGTACATCGCCTTGAACGCCTCGATATCCTTGTCGGTCAGCGGCGTATTGCGGGCCGGGATCGAGAAGTTTGGCGTGCGCTGGAAGACGGTGACCTGGTCGGCCTGGGCGGCGATCTCGGGGATGGACTGGATGCCGGACGAGCCGGTGCCGATCACCGCGACGCGCTTGCCGCTGAAGTCGACGCCTTCATGGGGCCAGGCGCCGGTGTGATAGGTCTCGCCGGCGAAGCTCTCGACACCGGGGATGGCCGGCGCGCGCGGGGTCGACAGGCAGCCGGTGGCCATGATCAGCCAGCGGGCGGAGACCTCGTCGCCCCGGTCGGTGACGACGCGCCAGCGGTCGGCGGCCTCGTCGAAGGTCGCCGAGAGCACGGGGGTCTCGAACGCGATCAGCGGCCGCAACGCGAACCGGTCGGCGACATGGTTGGCGTAACGCAGTATCTCCGGTTGGGCGGCGTATTTCTCAGTCCAGCGCCATTCGCGCTGCAACTCCTCCGACCAGGTGTAGGAATAGAACAGGCTGGGAATGTCGCAGCGCGCGCCCGGATAGCGGTTCCAGTACCAGGTGCCACCGACGTCGGTCCCGGCCTCGAAGCCCTGAACCTTCAGGCCCAGCTCGCGCAGCTTGTAGAGCTGGTACATGCCGCCGAACCCGGCGCCCACGACGATGGCGTCCACCTCGGCCCCGACCATGGCCGCTCTCGATCCCTCGCTCACACGCACGCTCCCTTGGATAATTTTCTCCAAGGCTAACCCGCTTTCCCTAGGTCAGCGCAAGGGCCGCTGACGTCGCGGCCAAAAGCGTCTCGTCCAGCCGAAACGACCGGGCATGGCAGGCGCGCAAGCCAGGCCGCCCAGTAGAAGTCGTCCGTATCGAGATGTGCGCAGACCAGCTCAGCCGCAAGCGCGGCTCCGAGGCTCGATACACCGGAGCCCGAAGCGCCGGTAATATGGATGCGAAGCGCTTTCCGGCGCCGGGAGTCACGCCCGAAAACCCTTTAGCCGATAAGGTCCGTTCGGCGGCCTAAAGCCCGTCCAGCTCGGTAAGTTTATCGCGGCGTTCGGCATAGCGCCCGCCGAGGAATTGCGTTTTGAGAAATACCTCGAGGATTTGCAGGGCGGCATCCGGCAGCGTGATATCCGCGCCGAGCGCAAGCACATTGGCATCGTTATGCTCGCGCGCCAGACGCGCCATTTCGGCATTGGTGCAAAGCGCGGCGCGCAGCTTTTTATAACGGTTGGCCGTCATTGCCATCGCCTGGCCCGTGCCACATATCAGCACGCCAAATTGGGGCCCATTTGAGTTGAATTCATCCGCCATCTTCTTCGCGAACTCGAGTGCATCGCAGCGTTCGGCGCTATGGGCGCCGAGGTCTTTGGCCTCGAAGCCATGGGTATTCAACCATGTGACAAAACTGGTTTTAAGTGCGAAGCCGCGATGATCCGCGCCGATGGGAATGATGTTTTTTTCCATGCGGCATATTAGTCCGGAAACGCATAATTTGAAGATCGCGGCCCGTCGTCTACGCGGCCCGGCGAGCGATTACTGATTCGAAAACTCATTGAGCCCGCTGCGCTCGGCCGCGTTTCATCGTTCGCGCACCCTCCGCAGGGATGAGCGGTCGAGAAACCGTGCGCTCGCCCCCTACCCCTTCGTCTCCACGTAGATCTCCCCGCCGCCGTCCCTGAATTTCTCGGCCATCTCGGCCATGCCGGCGACGATGGCGACGTCGTTCTGGGCCTCGGCGGAGTCGCGGATTTCGTGGCTGATCTTCATCGAGCAGAACTTGGGGCCGCACATGGAGCAGAAGTGGGCGGTCTTGTGCGCTTCGGCCGGCATGGTCTCGTCGTGGAATTCGCGCGCCGTCTCCGGATCGAGGCCCAGGTTGAACTGGTCCTCCCAGCGAAACTCGAAGCGGGCGCGGCTGAGCGCATCGTCCCAGTCGCGGGCGCCGGGATGGCCCTTGGCCAGGTCGGCGGCGTGGGCGGCGATCTTGTAGGCGATCACGCCCTGCTTGACGTCCTCGCGGTCGGGCAGGCCCAGATGCTCCTTGGGCGTCACGTAGCAGAGCATGGCGGTGCCGAACCAGCCAATCATGGCCGCGCCGATCGCCGAGGTGATGTGGTCGTAGCCGGGCGCCACGTCGGTCACCAGCGGGCCAAGCGTATAGAAGGGCGCCTCGCCGCAGACCTTCAGCTGCTTATCCATATTGGCCTTGATCTTGTGCATCGGCACGTGGCCGGGCCCCTCGATCATCACCTGCACGCCGTGGGCCCAGGCGATCTGGGTCAGCTCGCCCAGGGTCTCCAACTCGGCAAACTGGGCCGCGTCATTGGCGTCCGCGGTCGAGCCCGGACGCAGGCCGTCGCCGAGGCTGAACGACACGTCATAGGCCCGCATGATCTCGCAGATGTCCTCGAAATGCTCGTAGAGGAAGTTCTCCTGGTGGTGGGCCAGGCACCACTTGGCCATGATCGAGCCGCCGCGTGACACGATCCCCGTCACGCGCTTGGCCGTAAGCGGAATGTAGGCCAGCCGCACGCCGGCATGGATGGTGAAATAGTCCACGCCCTGTTCGGCCTGCTCGATCAGGGTGTCGCGGAACACCTCCCAGGTCAGGTCCTCGGCGACGCCGTTGACCTTTTCCAGCGCCTGGTAGATCGGCACGGTGCCCAGCGGCGTCGGGCAGTTCCTGATGATCCATTCGCGGATGTTGTGGATGTTGCGGCCGGTGGACAGGTCCATGATGGTGTCGCCGCCCCAGCGGATCGCCCAGACCATCTTGTCGACCTCGTCGGCCACCTGGCTCAGCACCGCCGAATTGCCGATATTGGCGTTGATCTTGACCAGGAAGTTGCGCCCGATCGCCATCGGCTCCAGTTCGCCATGGTTGATATTGGCCGGGATGATGGCGCGGCCGCGGGCCACCTCGTCGCGGACGAACTCCGGCGTCACATGGTCGGGGATCGAGGCGCCGAAGTCCTCGCCATCGCGCACCGTCTCGGCCAGCGCATCGCGGCGCAGGTTCTCGCGGATGGCGACATATTCCATCTCGGCGGTGATCACCCCGGCGCGGGCGTATTCGAGCTGGGTGACGTGCGCGCCGACCTTGGCGCGCAGCGGCCTGCGGTCAGACTTGAATTCGGGCGCCAGGTACTTGCCCTTGGCGCCGCCATTGTCCTCCGGCTTGACCGCGCGGGCCTCAACCGCCTCGACGTCGCCGCGGGCCAGGACCCAGGCCTCGCGCGGACGCTCCAGCCCCTTGTCGATGTCGATGGTCGCATGAGGATCGGTATAGGGGCCGGACGGGTCATAGAGGGTCACCGGCGGCTCGCCCGCGCTCGGATGCACGGCTACCTCGCGGAAAGGCACGCGCAGGCAGGGGAAGAGCACGCCGGGCGCATAGACCTTGCGCGAACCGGGCCGCTCGCCGGTCGGGATGGTATTGGCGATGGGGGTCTGGACGTTCATCGGCGGGCTCCTTCAAGCCTTGTCGGGCGCCGGCGGGTCGAAAAGAGGGTGCGGTGGTCCGCGATCCCGGTTCTCTCCCTTCGCCGGCATGACCCGGATCAGGTTCAGCGGGTCACCGCGCCGCGCCTGAGCGCCAGCGGAATCTCAGCCCCTCAAAGCGGGGCTCCCCGGAGATTGCGCAGAGACTACGCCCGGCCTGTCGCCGGTCAACAGCGAACTGGACTCACGCATCGGTCTTGCCTGAAACTCCCGATTGTGGGGGAACCGGCATGACAACGGTCGCGCGGGCGGCGTCGACGGATGCGAAGCGATTTCAGATCGGCGAGGTCATCGCCGCCAGCGTAAGCCTGTACAGCCGCAATATCGCTGTGCTGACCCTGCTCCGCCGTGCTCTACTGGCTTCCTGTTATGGCGTTCAATCGGGCTGCGCCCTGGCTT
>ODAK010000856.1_pt1 | contig 34480 bp, 31 predicted proteins | sample 1539591 | NCBI WGS metagenome assembly ODAK01 (sample SAMEA3539303, study PRJEB22396) | soil metagenome | biome: tundra; feature: field; material: soil | place: USA | collected 2010-05 | depth 0.15 m | reverse complement strand
TTTAACCCGAGCAGGTTGAGGAGCACCGCCCGGTTGTATTCCGCCCGGCCCTCGGATGCCCAGGGCAGCGGCGCCGACGTGATCCTGGATCGGAAGCTCAGGCAGCCACCTCCCGCCCGCACGATCTCCACACCGTTAATTGCCCGATAGCGGACGTCGTCGGGATCGGCCAGGACCGGCACCTGCGCCGCAGGCAGCCGCTACCGGCGGGCCAGCGCTCACCCAGGTATCGGCGCTCCCCGGAACATTCGTTATGGGCGGCTGCCGTGACAAGAGTCCCCTCTCGTGAACCGTCCATATCAGGCGGCTACTTGCGCCGAGCGCGCCACGACCGAGGTTACTCGCCGGGTCGGGGTTGCGCGCCAGCCCGACCCGGCGAGCTGAGCTCGTAACTACAACGGGATCGGGTGGTCTGGCCGCCGTCTCATGTCCTGACCGCTGCCGCTTGACCCTGTCCGCGGCAGAATCGGATGGGTTAGCGTAGCCGCTAACGTTAGAACCGCTGGGCTCGCCCGGGGGCGGCGCAGGTCCACGGGAGGTGGATGCCGGGTACCTGCGGGGTACATCGCAGGTCGATGAGGGTCAATAGCTCGGTCGGTGAGTTGCTGTCGCGCTGGTTTGACGGTGACGTGGTGGGCGGGCGCCTGCTTGCGGTGGGCGGGTACCGGGTGCCAGCGGATAGTGTCGGGGCGGTGCCAGAGTTTAGTTCTTCGGTGGCGGGCCTCTGCAGTGAGCAGCGGTGCCTTCAGTGCTGCGGCCGCCGCGATTGCTTGTGCCGAAATTACATCTTTTCACCCCGGTATCCCCGATACGGGGTGATGACCGCCGTCGGCAAGTGGTCCGTCTGCCTGGCTGCGGCGCAGGTTCACTGGCTGGGCGCGTTTGCGTGGAGGCTCTGCCTGCTGGTTTGCGCAGGTCAGGAGGTTCTGCGGACGGTGTCCGTGGCTGTCCGTGTGATAGGCCGCCTGGATGCCCGCGGGCACGGACATATAGCGGACATGCATCGGGCGTCCGTGCCACCAGAGCGGTCGGCGTACACCGTCGGCTTTGCACGGACGGCCACGGACGGGCCGGGCTGGCGGCGTGTTCCGGCTTGACGTGTGCCGCTGAGTCGAGCGTGCATCCCCGTGTGTCCGCCCGGGCGGCCCGGTGGCTTCCCCCGGGGTGTGCGGGCGGGGAAGGGCGGGTGCGCTGATGGCTGGGACGGCGGTTCGGGAGAGCGTGACGCTTGCCGGGCGGGCGGAGCGGGCACGGATCGCCCGCACCTTCGGCGGCAGGGTGCTCGGTCCCGGGCACCCGAGCGGGGATGACGCCGCCCTGCTGGTGACCGAGCTTTTCGGCAATAGTGTCCGGCATAGCCGGTCGGGTGCTGCGGGCGAGACGGTCGCGGTCAAGGCCAGGGACGGCCTTGTCCGTGTGGAGGTGACCGATCGCAGTGGCCCTGAGGTGCCGGAGCTGTACCCCGCTGGCCAGGATGCGGAAGGCGGCCGCAGGCTTCAGATGGTTGTCGGCCTCGCAGCGCGGTGGGGATGGCGGCGGCGTGGCGGGCGGACAGTGACCTGGTTCGAGCTGCTGTCCGGCTGACCCTGTTGTCCGGCGGTGGACCTGGCGTGCACCTCCCGTTGACCTCGTAGGCTACCTGGCGCGGGCCTGCGGTAGGGGCCGGGCGCCGTTTGACCGTCTCGCCCGTCGTCGTCGCTGGTCTTGGCGCCCCGTCGGCCTGCCAGTGGGGTCATTGGAGTCTTAGGCCGTTTCGCATGGCTTGGACTGGGCGCCTGCGGTGGGAGATCTTGTTCTTTTCCTCGCTGGTCATCTGAGCGTACGTGGGTGGAGCAGGCCAGGCCGGGCGGTCCGGGGAGGCGGTGACCATCACAGGTACATCAAAGGTCGATAAGAGGACTACGGCAGGTCTATGGCTGCCGGCCGTCGAATTCCTCGCGCAGGATGGAGTGGACCACGGAGTCCCGCCACGCGCCGCGCGTGTACAGGTGCCCCCTGATGGTGCCTTCCTCGATCATCCCGGCCGCCCGCATGGTCCGGACGGATGCCTGGTTGAGCGGGCTGCGCGCACCCCAGATCCGGTGCAGGCCGAGTTCGGTGAAGCCGAGGCGCTGCAGGAGGCGGACGGTTTCCAGTCCCTTGCCCTGGCCCCACTGGTCAGGGCGGAGCGCGAAGCCGATCGTGGCGCTCTCGTACTCGCCCGTCGCCAGCCGCGCGGCCCCGACCAGTGCCTCGTTCTTGTCCGCGACCGCGACCATGTACTCGGTTCTCGGGTCGGCTGTCGCGGACTTGAGCGCGCCGCTGATGATCGCCGCGACCTGTTCCATGCTCCGTGGCTCGAAACTGAGATGCCGGGTCGCTTCGTCGTTGCCGTAGACCGTGGGCAGCGCGGCCGTGTCAGCTTCGGTCAGTTCGCGCAGCATCACCGCCGAACCTGGGATGAGAACGGGGTACATGCGCTCGATCCGTGCTAGCAGGGCCCGGGGACCAGGACGCCGCCCGGCGGGGCCGGGCTGTGCGCTGAGAGCGGCTTGATCAGGACATCGAACAGCGGTGACCCGGGTAGCGGATTGCGTTTCTGGGTGATCTTGTGCCAGCCCCATGTGAGGTAAGCGCCTTGCGCGGGCTCGGCGGCGGGCAGGACCGTCAGCGTGGCTCGTTCTTCTGGCCGGTCTTTCAGGAGCAGGTCATGCAGGGCCTGGGCGATGTGCTGCCGCCTCCATCGCGCCCGGACCAGCAGCTCAACCAGGGCGAAGGTGCGGCCGGGCTGTTCGGTTGTGACCTCGGCTGGCAGTGGCTTGGTGAGGTTCTGCCACCACGGGGTGGATGGCTGCAAGGTCACCCCGAAGGCGAAGCCGGCCAGCTCGGCGCCGTCGCGGGCCTCGGCCAGGGCGAAGCCGTCCTGGCGGCGCTGTACCTCGAAGCGCTCAGCGAACAGGGCGGCATGGTCCTGTCCCCATTCGTACGGCGGCTCGGCGTACACCTCGCCGTATAGTGCGCGGAGTTCAGGCAGGTGGCTGCCGGCTTTGTCGCCGCCGGTCAGCTGGAAAGCGATGTGCCGGTCGGGCATCACAGGTCCCCGAGCCGGGTGGGTGCGGCTTTGCGGAGATAGTCCCGTACCTGCTCATGGAAGCGGGCCACGTCGGGTAGGTCCGGGTGCCTGCCGGTGAGTTCACGGCTGAACCGCGTGAGCCAGGTGACGACAAGGGAGGAGCGGGTGTCGGCGGCGAGCTGGACAGCGTGTATCCCTACTGCGGCCGACTCGGCGGGCTCGCGCTGGGCCAGGCGTACCTTGGCCAGCCTGATCTCGTCAAAGACGCGGCTGCGGACGTAGCCTTCGCCCCGGGTCTGGCGGGCTCGCAGGGAGTGGACCTCGGCTTTGGCGGCGTAGTGCTGCCACTGGGACCGGCTGCCGGCGCGGAGGGCCAGCTCGATGTAGCTGTTGGCGGCCAGGCAGTCCACTTCGGCCTGGTTCATGTAGTGAATCCAGTCCGGGGCCGGCTGGTGCCGGGGTGCCTCGTCGTAGACCGCGACGCAGGTCTGGGCCGAGCGGTCGGCGTTGCTTGTTTCGTTCTGGCCAATCTGTGCGTAGGCGCGGGATTCCAGGCCGAGCAGTTCGGAGCGCACCAGGCTGCTGGCGTGGCGGGGCAGGCTGTACAGCGCGGTGCGCGCCAGGGTCAGGCTGTCCTCGTAATGGCCGAGCGCGGTGGACAGCTGCGTCATGTCGCCGATGATCTTGGCACCCAGATCGGGGCAGGCGGCTTCGCGGCAAGCGTGCAGGGCCAGCAGGTAGTACCGCTGGGCGACGCCGAACATCCCCTGGTCATAGGCCATCCAGCCGGTGAGCTGGGCGAGTTCGGCGGTGACCTGGAACAGGCGCTTGCTGACGGCGGGCGGGTGGTGATCGCCGAGGCTTTCCGCGACGGCGTTGAGCTGGCCGGCGACGGCCTTGCGGCGCAGGCCGCCGGCGCCGGAGGCGTCCCAGCGCCGGAACAAGGTGACGGCCTGCTCCAGCTCGGTGACCTCGTCCGTGCCGACTTCGGGCGGGCTGCCGGACAGCAGGGCGAGGGATGCGGCCCACTGGCGTACCGGGCGCAGCAGCGCCGCCCCGGTGATGATAACCAGGTCGGCCAGGGTCTCGCGGCGGCTGGCAATGTCGTGTGCGGAGAAACCTTCCATGACGCGCACCGTGTAGTCGGCCGACAGGGAGAAGTCCAGCGGGACGGACGTGACCAGCGTGAAGCCTTCGCGCCGGCCCGGCACGTCCGCGACATCGGCCAGCAGCTCGCTCAGTTCCCCGGCGGTGAGCTGCAGCACCTGGGTGAGCCGGGGGCGCAGCCACGCCTGGGGTTCGGTCTCGGCGCGTTCCCAGCGGATGACGGTGGTGCGCTCGCAGCCGAGCTGCTCGGCTAGCCCCTCTTGTGTATAGCCCAGCGCTTTCCTGCGCTGGATCAGCCGCAGCCGCTTGAGCGCCACTCCCTGTCCTCCTTCGCTTACGCACAAGATAACCGGTTCGTGCCGGTCTAGGGCAGGTCAACGGCCGGGATGCAACATCTCTGCCACATGGCTGCCACTCGCGTGCGCTGTTATCTGCGGCTGGTTCCCGGTTCGCTGGAATACGCGGGGATGCTCGCAGGCAAGGAGACCGGAAAGACCATGAGTAATGGCGGCGGGTCGCGGACAGTGATCCGGGAAAAGCGGGATGATGCCATGGCTGGTAACGATGAAACGCCGTCCGGGATAGATATCACCAAGCCGAATGTCGCCCGCATGTATGACTACTATCTCGGCGGCAAGGATAACTATGCGGCAGACCGGGAAGCGGCCAGGGGGGTGCTCGGATCAGCGCCGGACGTGCCGCTCGCGGCACTGGAAAACCGCGAGTTCCTTAAGCGTGCCGTACTGTTCCTCACGCGGGAAAAGAACATAAGCCAGTTCGTAGATATAGGCCCGGGGCTGCCGACACAGGGAAATGTGCACCAGCTGGCGCGGCAGCACGATCCTGACGCTCGGGTCGTCTACGTCGACAATGACCCCGCGGTGCTCGGGCACAGCAGATCGCTCCTGGAGCGCATGCCCGGTGTGACAATCATCGGCGGTGACCTGCGGGAACCTGACCGTATCCTGGCACACCCGGAGCTGACCGCACGCATCGACTTCACCCGCCCGGTCGCGCTGTTCATGAGCCTGGTCCTGCATTTCATCCCGCCAGACGACGAGCCGCATGCGATGGTGGGCCGGTTCAGGGACGCGCTTCCCGCTGGCAGCTTCCTGGTGCTCTCACATGTGACTAGCGACGGCCGGGAATCAGGCCCGCTCTCCACGATCAGCGATACTTACGGTGATGCGAACGCTCCCCTCATAATGCGCTCGCATGCCGAAGTCGCGAGATTCTTCGACGGCTTCGAGCTGGCAGACCCTGGCGTGGTGTTCCTTTCCCAGTGGCGGCCGACTGGAGAATACTTCGCGCACGGCGGCACCCGATGGGCATATGCGGGCGTGGCTGAAAAGCCTTGATAGATGAATCAAAGCCCGTCCACCATATGACCAGCGTGAAGGAAGCCTTTGACGTGAACCAGACTATTCACGGCACGGTGCCGGGAATACCGGCGGCAGCCGGGCCGATGACGGGCGGCCAGGCGCGGCTCCCTGGAGCGCCGGAAATGCCGGGCCTGCGATTGATGATCGGCGTGGACGGCGACCCGCGCGAATGGGTCCAGGTGGCGAACGCCCTGCTGGAGCGTATCGCCAGCGGCGCGGTCAGGGCCGGGAGCCGGGTCCCGCCGGTCACCAGCCTCGGACTGGAGACCGCGGTGCCGCCCGGCGCGGCCGGGCGGGCGTTCCGCGTGCTGGCCAGCGAAGGCGTCCTGTACTGGGTGCCACGGCTCGGCTATCACGTCCGGACCAGCATCACCGTTGCGGTCAGCAGCCGGCCGCGCCAGGACGGCGGGCTGACGGCGGTCCTGCCCGGCGGGGTGCGGCAGCAGGCCGGGCACGGCGTGCGGGCTAGCAGCGGTACGGGGCAACGGTGAACGGCGGGCTGGGCGGCACCGGGCTGGTCGCCGATGACCTGTACCTGATGGCGCACCACGAGACCAGCGGCCGGCCGTTCCTGCAGCCGCGTCCGCTGGGCATCGGGCTGGCCGGGGGACTGCTGGCCGAGCTGATGCTGGGCGGCTGCGTCTTGACCGGGGATGACGGCGCGGTGGCGGCCGGGCGCACCTGGCCGGGCGATGACCTGGCCCGGCAGATCCGGGACCAGGTCGCCGCCGAATCCGGAGCGTACTCGGTGACGGACTGGCTGCTGTTCCTGGGCCAGAGCGCCGCACCGGACGTGGCCGCCCGGCTGGAACGGGCCGGGTACCTGACCCGGGCCGGCGGGCGGGTGCCGTGGCGAGCCCCGCGCTGGGTGCCCGTGAACCCGGACTGGGCGTTCGCGCCGCTGCTACGAGCCCGCCCGGCCACCGACGCCACCCGGCCGCTGACCGCCCACGCCGCAGTCCTGGCCGGCCTGGCCGCCGGATGCGGGCTGCGGTTCCGCCTGGACCAGTACCTCCCCGTAGCCGGACGCAGCATCGAGCAGGCCGTCAGCGCACTCCCGCCCGGCCTGCACCAGCTAGTCGCCGCCGTCCAGGCGGCCGTCGACGGGGCCGTCCTGGCACACCGGACCTGAACCACCCCACCGGACCTGAACCATCCCCTTATCCCAGCTAACCGAACCAGGAGTCTCCTTCGATGTCCCGAACTCAAGCAACAGGGTCCCGGCCGGGCAGCGTGTCGCGAGCGCTGGCCCGCGACCGGCTGGGCGTGCCCGCCGTGCTGTTCTTCGTCCTGGCCGGGGTCGCGCCGCTGACCGTGGCGGCCGGTGTCATCCCGACCGCGTACGCCACCACCGGGCTGACCGGCATCCCGGCCGCGTTCCTCGTGATCGCGGTGATCCTGGCCATCTGGGCCAGCGGGTACGTCGCCATGACGAGGCACATCAAGAACGCCGGCGCGTTCTACGCGTTCATCTCGGCGGGCCTGGGCCGGGTCACCGGGGTGGCCGCCGCGCTGGTCGCGCTGCTGGCCTACAGCTTCTTGCAGGTGGGCCTGTACGGGGCGTTCGGGCCGAACGCCGCCGCCGAGGCGTCCGCGCACCTGGGGCTGCACGCGGCGTGGTGGGCGTGGGCGCTGGCCGCCTGGGCAGTGGTCACCGTACTGGGCCTGGCCCGGGTCGATGTCGCAGGGCGGGTCCTGGGCGTGCTGCTGACCGCCGAGGTCATCGTCATCCTCGCCGAGACCATCACCGGGCTGGCCCGCCCGGCAGGCGGGCACCTCAGCCTCGCGACGCTGTCGCCGTCGTCCCTGACCTCGGCCGGGGTCGGCACCGCCGGGGTGCTGGCCGTGGTCGCGGTACTCGGCTTCGTGGGCTTCGAGCAGGCCCCCGTGCTCGCCGAAGAAGCGAAGAACGCCCGGCGTACGATCCCGGTGGCCACCTACGCGGCGCTGGGCATGATCGCGGTGGTCTATGCCGGGGCGAGCTGGGCGATGGCCGCTCACGCCGGCGACAGTCATGTCGTGGCCGCCGCCGGGGCGCAGGGGCCGGGGCTGCTGTTCGGGCTGGGCGGCAGCGGGGTGCTGTCGCAGGCGGCGCAGTGGCTGTTCCTGACCTCGCTGTTCGCCGCCGCGCTGGCGTTCCATAACGCGGTCTGGCGTTATATTTTCGCGCTGGGCCGGGAGAACGTGCTGCCCGCCGTCCTGGGCCGCACCGGGGGGAACAACATCCCCAAGGCCGCCTCCCTGACCCAGTCCGCCACAGGGCTGGCCGTCATCGCCGGGTACGCGCTGGCCCACGCGAACCCGATGACCGGGCTGTTCTTCGACCTGGGCACGACCGGCGGGTTCGGGATCTTGGTGCTGTTCGCGGTGACCGCCGTCGCGGTGATCGCGTTCTTCGCCCGCGACCCGCGCGGTGAGAACGCCTGGCGGCGGCTGGTCGCCCCGGCGCTGGCCGCCGCCGCCCTCGGCGTGATCGTGGTGCTGGCCGTGCAGCACTACGCCACCCTGCTGGGCGTCCCGCCCGGCCGCCTGGGCGCTGCCCGCCAGCTACGCTGCCGTCGCGGCGGCCGGGCTGGGCTGGGCGCTGGTCCTCAAGTCCCGCCGCCCGCAGGTCTACGCCACCATCGGGCTCGGCGCCCACGCCGCGGGCCAGCATGCCCCCTTCCGCCCGGGGATGCTGCCATGACCCCGCCCCGCCAGGCGGACGCAGGCCCGGCCGTGGTCCTCGCGGATGGCTCCTGTGCCGGTGTCCTGAGTCAGGTCATCGCCGATGCTTTCTTCGACCTGGCCGTCTCCCGGTGGCTGATCCCCGACCCGGCCGCCCGCCGGCGCATCTTCCCCGGCTACTTCCGTCTCTACGTTGAGCACACCCTGGCCGACGGCCTGGTCTGCACAACCCCCGCCCAGGACGCCGTCGCGCTGTGGCTCCCGGCCGGGGAGGTACCGGCGCTCCCGCCCGAGGGCTATGACGAGCGGCTAGCGACGGTGACCGGCCCCTGGATCGACCGGTTCCGGGTCTTCGACCAGACGCTGGAGGGCCGCCACCCCGCCGGGTACGCCCACCATCACCTGGCCATCCTGGCCGTCCGCCCGGACCGGCAAGGACACGGTACCGGCAGCGCGCTGCTGCGCGCCCACCACGCCGCCCTGGACCGCGACCACATCCCCGCCTACCTGGAAGCCTCCGACCCGCGCACCCGCCGCCTGTACCTCGCCCACGGGTACGCCGACAGCGGCGGCCCCCTCCTCCTACCCGGCGCCGTGATGTACCCGATGGTGCGTCCGCCCCGGGCCGGCCAGCCATCCGGGCCAGCCATCGCCGGCCGCGTCACCGCGAGCGCCAGGCCGGGACCGGCGCCGGGAGGTACCCGGTGAGGTACCGCGACCTGGACCGCATCGACCTGGATGCGGCCAAGGAGAAGGTGCGCCAGTGGATGCTCGCGCATCCCGGCGGGACACCCGCCCAGATGACCGCGGATCTTAAGGGCGGCTACCCGCAGTTCTCGGAGCACATGGCGGTCGTGCTCCGCGGCCTGATGGCCGCTTTGCAGGACCACCCGGAGGACTTGGACCCCGGCGGAGCAGGTACCGCATGAGTGACCGGGATGCCGTGCGGAGGGAGCGGGCTGACCCGCGCGCCGCGTCCTGGCATCCGGCGGAGAAGGAACGCGAGCACCCGCCTGGAACAGGGCCTGTCAGCGTGCGGGTCACCGCATAACCGAAAACGCCCGTCCCGGCGCATCGGCCGGGGCGGGAGGGCGCCCCCGGGGCCGCTGCCTAGCGGCCCGGGGCCGGGACATCGCCAGCAGCACGAACCCGGAGGCGTCCCATGGCCACCAGCACCGCACCGAGAAGAGACACCATGCATCCCCGCTACCACCCGCCCCAGCCGGCACTGGCGGGCCGTGCGCTGCGCGCGGTGCTCGACCTGGGCGCGGTGCCCACCGCGCCGGGCTGCGCCCGTGCCTGGACCCGGCAGATCCTGCGGGAATGGCGGCTGGACGACCTGTCGGAGGCCGCCGAGGGCATCGTCTCCGAGCTGGCCACCAACGCGGTGCTCGCGTCCCGCCAGCTCGTCTCGCCCGTCATCGTGCTGATCCTCACCTTCGACCGGGGCGAGCTGGCCATCTTGGTGCGCGACTTCTGCCCCGGCATCCCGGAGCCCCGGCACGCCGGCGCGGACGACGAAAGCGGGCGCGGCCTGATGCTGGTCGAGTTCATGAGCGACCGGAGCGGCTGGTGCCCGCCCGAAGACGGCACCCCCGGCAAGGTGGTGTGGGCCGTAATGCGAATGGAACCAAGCGTTTCCGGGACTTGCCTCTCTGCTGAAGGATGATGTGGAGGCGCCTAGTCGGGGACGGGGAACCTGTAGTCGAATGCGGCCATGTCGGCGCGGATGATGAACCTGGCGACGTCGAGGGCGCCCTCGACGGTGTGGTAGGTCCTGATGATGTCGAAGACGGGCGTGCCGTCGGGGATGCTCAGCCGGGCGGCCTCAGGGCTGATAGGCATCCGGGCTGTTATCTCCTCCTGGATCTCCGTAACGGGCGACACCGCGTTGATGCGGGCGATGTGGCCGCCCGCTCCTCGGCCGGTGACGAGGTCGGGGTTGCGGTCGCCGGTGGCGATGGTGAAATAGCTGTCGGCTGACTGGTTGATGACGCCGTCGACGGTGGTGACGCGGCGGCGGACGTGGACCAGGTCACCCTCGGTGATGCCGGGCAGCCGCTCGGCGACGAACGGGGGGGCGGGCACGCGGTCGGTCTCGGTTTCCTGGCCGACGGCGCGGCCCTGCTGCGCGCCCTCGGCGTCGAGCAGGCGCTGCGGGTCGCCGCCGCCCCAGACGGAGCGGCTGTAGCGGCGGATGCCGTAGCGGCGGACCGGGGGCTGCTGGCGGACGAAGTTGCCGACACCCTGCCGGGACATGATGAGGCCTTCCTGCCTGAGCCTGGCGAGCGCTAGGCGGACGGTTACCAGGCTCGCCTTGTAGGCCTGGGCGAGCGCGGGCAGGCCGGGCAGCCTGGAGCCCGGTGGGTACTGGCCGGACTCGATTCCCGCGCGGATCGCGTCAGCGATCCGCAACTGCAATGACCTGCCGTCCGTCGTGTCGCTCACGAAACTCAACCCTATCTATCTGTTGGTCTGTTTACACACTCGGTCCGACGTGTTCTCATAAGTCTGTAAACAGACCAACAGTGCCGTCGCCAGGCGGCATCCCGGGTACTGCGGCCAGCGCCGCAGGAAAGGGATTCTCATGAACGGACGTGCGCAGCCCCTGGATATCCCAGGAGTCCTGCTGATCGAGGCGGCGCGCTCGGCTGACGAGGGGGCCGCCCATTGCGCTGCGGCACCCGCGCGCCATCGTAACCGCTTGTTTCGCACGGCTCGGCCGCGTTACCGCGCACAGTGCGCCGTGCTGCTGCGGAAGGCAGGTGCCGGATTGCCCGACCGGGGGTCTGGCTCCAGTGGAAAGGGTGATGTGTGATGGAGCATCAGGTGCTGGTGATCGCCCCGCACCCGGATGACGAGGTGCTCGGCTGCGGCGGGTCGATCGCCAAGCTGACCGCTGCGGGCGCGCGGGTGCATGTGGGCTACCTGACGTCCGGAGAGCAGGGCAGCGGCGAGATCCCCGCCGGGGAGCTGGGACGGCTGCGGGAACGGGAAGCCCGCGCTGCGGTCTCGGTGCTGGGCGTGGACCCGGATGAGGCGTCGTTCCTGCGGACCGGCGACGGGGCCATCGACCCGCACGATCTTGCCCAGGCGGAGGCCGTGATACGGCTGGTGCGCCAGGTCCGGCCGGCGCTGGCGTACCTGCCGCACGAGCATGACGGGTCGTTCGACCACCAGGCCGCCCACCAGCTGGCCGTCCGCGCGCTGGACATGGCGGGCAGCCGGAACTTCGCGCGCCTGGGAGACCCGCACTGGGTGCCGGCCGTGCTGGGCTATGAGGTCTGGTCGCCGATCACCCGGCCCGCCTACCTGGAGGACATCGGCGACTTTACGGCGGCCAAGATCGCGGCACTGGGCTGCTATTCCTCGCAGGCCGGCAAGGGCTCGGGCCAGGCGACTCACGTCGGCCCGGCGGGCCTGGCACTGGCCGCGCACCGGGGCGCGGCCACGACCGGCGGGCACCGTGAGGCATTCTCGGTCCTGCGGATCGGGCGGGTGCTGCCGTGAGGACGCTCCGGGCAGCCGGCTGGATCGCCGCGTCCGTGCTGGCGGCTCGCGGGGTGTCCGGGACGGTGAACGCCGCGTCGTCCCTGCGCTGGCTCCGCCAGGAGCTGCCTGCCGGGCCTGCCGCGGGCACGCGGTTCGTCCTGGTGGTGCCGCTGCTGCGCGAGCAGGCGCTGATCGGCCCTCTGGCCCAGGCGCTCGCCAGCCTCGCCGCCACGCATCCGGGCACGAGCATCGCGCTGGTCACCACCGAGGCGGAGAACGCCGCCCGCTTGCTGGAACCCGGCAGGGCAGCCAGCCTGGCCGGCGCCCTGGCCGCGGGCATGCGGCCGGGCCGGATCGCGGCGAGGTTCCTGGGCCTGCTGCCCGCCGCCGACCTGGAGTCCCTGGCACGCCAGGCACGCGGGCAGGACCGGCAGCGGTGCGCCGAGCTGGTGGCTGCCGCGCTGGCCGCGAACCGCCCGACGCCGGAACTTGCCGCCGGGCAGGCCAGGCAGGCCGGGGGCGGGACCGTGCGGCACTGGCACTACCCGGAGCCGGACGGCGGCATGGTCCAGCAGCTCAACTACGCCATCCGCGGCGAGACGGAGCGGGCACTTGCCGGGGGAACCGGCCTGGACGAGCTGTTCTTCGCTATCTACAACGCGGACTCCCGGCCGCACCCGGGCACGCTGCGGGCCGCCGCTGCGCTGATCGCCGCGCACGCGGACGCGCCCGGCGGCCCGGCGCGGCTGATCCAGCAGTCCGCGGTGTTCACCGCGAACCTCGCGGACCTGCCGCCGGGCCTTGCCGGGGCGGTCCTGGAGGGGGCCGGGTGGCTGCAGTCCCGGTGGACGATGTCGAGGGAGATCCCCAGGCTCCGCCGCCAGGCCGGCTACGCCCGCCGTCATCGCGGCGGGACGCTGATGCCGCTGGCGCACTGCGTGGGCCACGGCCCGATGATCCGCGCGGACCTGTTCGCGGAACTGGGCGGGCTGCCGGAATCCACCGGCAACGAGGACCTCGCGCTCGGCTACCTGGCCTGCGCGGCCGGCGTGCCGATCGACCCCCTGCCCTTGCTGGAAGAGGCCGACACCCCCGTCACGCTGGGCTCCTGGCTCAGCCAGGCCAGGCAGTGGTTCCTGTCTTACCCCCAGTACCCGGCAGCCGCCGCGCTCGCCGCCGCAGGCGGGCACGGCACCCCGGCCCGGCGCGGCTGGCTGACTGTCCAGGGCCTGGCGCGAGGTGCGCTGTGGCTCGGGCAATCGCCCGCCGTCGCACTCGCGATCACGCTGCCCGCGGTGGCCAGCCGCCGGCGGGGGGCTGCCGTGCTCGCCGGCTGCGGGCTGGCCGGCTACTTTGCGGTCCCGGCCTGGCTGGCGGCACGGGCGGCCGGGCGGCCGTTCCGCCCTTGCCGGGCGCTTCCCGGCGGCCTGGCGGCGATGCTGCTGTCCAGCCTCGGACCACTTCCGCACCGATCCCTCCTACACCCCCGAGCTGCGGGGCTACCTCGCCCAGCTGCTCGCCGACCGGGAACGCCTCGCCACCGCCATCCCGGCCCTCGCCGACTGGGCCCGCCGCGACGCCGCCCCCTCCGACGAGGAGATCGACGCCGTGCGCCGGCTGCTGCGGGCCAGCGACGAGGTCCTCGCCGGCCTCGACGACGACGACCGCGCCGCCCTCGAAACGGCCATCACCACCATCCGCACGCAGCGGGCGCAACTCGCGGTGACCTTCCCCGCCGAGCTGGCCGGCGTGGTCCGCCAGAACACGCCGGTGTTCTTCCCCGCCATCGAAGTGGCCGCCAGTGCCAGAGCCCGCCGTGGCTGAGAGCACCAGCCGGCTCGCCGTCCTCCGGCGGCTCGACTCCGCGGACAAAGCGCGCCGGGTGCTGGCCGCGCTCGACACGACCCTCGGCACCGGCGAGCCGCTGACGATCGCCGCGCTGGCCCGCCGCGCCCGGGTCAGCCGACGGTTCATCTACGACCATCCCGAACTGCGCGCCGAAGCCGAACGCCTCAGCGCCCAGGCCGCCAGCCGTCACGCCGGGGCGACTACCGCCAGCGCCCGGGTTACCGTCGCCTCGCTGCGCGCCGACCTCGCCAACGCCAGGGCCGCCAGCCACCGCCTCACCACCGAGCACGCCGCCCTGCGACAGCGCCTCGGCCAGATCCTCGGCCAGGACGCGCTCGCCAGCCTCGACCACGCGACCACCGCCACCAGCGCCGCCAGCGACCGGCTGGCCCAGCTTGAACAGGCACTATTCGAGGCCGGAGAGCAACTCGCGCAGCGCACCGAGGAACTCCAGGCCGCCCGCCAGATCAACCGCGAGCTCATCAGCAGGCTGAACCGGGAACACCGCTGACCACGCCAGCGAACACGTTCCCCCGCCATGCCGACCCTGGCGCGCAGGTGCGCGCCACCCGAATCCGCAGGTCACAACCCGTGGCGCACAAAATCATCCCCAGAAAAGGCCACGAATCGCTCACCACCACCGCGATCTACCTCAAAGCCGACCTCGAAACCAAAGAGAGAGCCATCGCCCGCACTGTCCCCATCGGCACCCCGCCAGGACGATTCCAGCCCGGCGACACCCTGCTCGCCTTCCTGGACTCCCTCTGATTATCCCTGACCCGCCTGGAGCTCGCGCTCAGCCTGCCAGCGCGAACTCCAGGCAGCTCGGCATAACCGGGATCTCGGGATAATGCTGGTTATCGGGACGTCCCGATAACGCGCACGTGATACGCCGGTGCCGGGCAGTCACGAAGCTCGGCCCCGGCGGCGTCCAGGACTGGGCCGGGGACGTCATCACGATCCTGCGCGACGCTCATCAGGCCGTCGAGGCCGCGCGCGCCCGCGCGGACGCCGCCCTGGACCAGCAGGTCCTCGGTGACCTGCGGGAACGCTACGACACCGCCGTCGCCTCCGGGATCATCCACAACCGGCTGCGGGACTGGGACGGCGGCGGGAACCACCCCGGCTACGCCCTCGGCACCTGGCTGCGCGAATATAAGGAACAGGTCTTCCTGTTCACCCGCAACTTCGCCGTCAGCTGGACGAACGATCTGGCTTCATACTGCACCTCTTGTGGTGGCTGGATGGCACGGGGGCTTGCTGGGCGTTCAGGTCGCTGCCGGGCTGGTGGTTTCAGTATTGCTGGGGGGTCTGACATTTTGCCTTGGTGTGCGGGGGCGCCCGGATGTGCGGTGGGGGTTGCGGCGGCCTGAGCGGTGATCGTCGCCGAGGCGCTTGCGGGCGGTTTCGGCGTCGGCGCTGGCCGGGCGGGTCTGGCCGGGGTGGTAGCGGAAGACGCCGCGGTCGTCGGCTTGCTCGCCGGTGATCAGGCCGAGGCGGTGCCAGCGCTTGATGCTGCTGGGATGGGCATCAAGATCGGCGGTGATCTGGCCGAGGGTGAGCAGCCCGCGGTCTTGCAGCCGCTGGTCGTGGCTGGGCATCTGGTGGTAGTTCGCCAGTTTGGCGACGCGGTCGCCGTCCCAGGGGTGCCCGTCGCTGCTGGTGTGGCCTGCGGTGTTCAGCTGGCCGGCGATCTGGGCGTAGGTGCAGCTGTCGAGCAGGTGGTCGATCAGCTCGGTGAGCGGGGCGGGGGTCGCGCGGAGCTGCCAGGCGTTCTTCGGGACGGGCAGGTGAAGGACGTGGTGGCGGCCGGCGGGGAAGCGGATCGCGGCGGTGATGGTGTCCTGGCCGCGGGTGAGGGTGACGTCGGTGATCAGCAGGCGGATCAGTCGTTTGCGTTCGCGCATGGGGGTGCCGGGGTCGTTCCACAGGCGGGGCAGGTCGACGGCGAGCGCGCGGATCTTGTCGCGCTGCTGCTGGTCAAGGGCGGTGGCGGCGGCGGTGGCTTTGCGGTAGTCGTCGCGGGCGGCGGCCAGGGCGCGCAGGGCGGTGTTCCAGTCGGCTTCCAGGGTGTCGGCGACGAGCCGGTTGGCGGCGTCGACGGCGAGGTAGCGGTGCCGGGCGGCGTCGGCGGCGTGCTCGGCGCGCTGGACGTGGGCCTGGCGGAGCTGGTCGGCGCGTTCGGCCTGGGCGATCAGCTCGTCGCTGACGGCGAGGCTGACCTCGATGGCCGCTGGGGTGAGGGCGGCGAGGATGAGGTCGCTGACGGCGGAGTCGATGATGTCGCCGGTCAGGTGCTGGCAGATCGGCTGCGCGGTGCGGATGCCGTCGTTCTGGCAGACGTAGCCGGGGATCTGGGTGCCGTGGCGGGAGTGGTAGCGGATGGTCATCCGCCGGCCGCACCGGCCGCAGACGACCAGGCCTTGCAGCAGCGCGGTGCCTTCGCGGGGAGGGCCGGCGGCGCGGTCGTCGCCGCGGGCGGCGGCGTTGGAGGTGAGGACGGCGAGGTTGGCCTCGTGCTGGGCCCAGGTGAGGTACCCGGGGTGGTGGTCTTTGATCAGGACCGTCCAGTCCCCGATGGGCTTGAGGCTGGTGTGGTGGTGCCCGTCCAGGCCGGTGGCATGGCGGGCCCGCCCGTAGGCGTAGGCGCCGGCGTAGGCGGGGTTGTGCAGGATGGTGAGGACCCGGTCGTGGGTGAGCGGCTGGAAGAACAGCTCGCCGCGGCGGGGTCCGCGATGATGGCGGGCGGGGAAGGTCAGCTGCTGCTCGCGGAATGCCCTGACGACGCCGAACGCCGATCCGGTGGCGGCGAAGGTGCTGAACAGCAGCCGCACTGCGTGGCGCACGCCCGCGTCGGGGTCCACCGCCACCTGGCCGTGGCGGTCGTAGGCAAGGCCGATCGGGAGGGCGAGCGCGAGCTCGCCGCGGCGGGCCTTGGCCAGGATCCCGCCGCGCATCCGGGCGCGCAGGAAATGCAGTTCGCTTTCGGCCATGGTCCCTTTGAGGCCTAGCAAGAGGCGGTCGTTGAAGCTGGCCGGGTCATACAGGCCGTCCTCGTCGCAGATCAGGCAGTCGTTGTGGGCGCAGATCTTGATGAGCTGCTGCCAGTCGGCGGAGTCGCGGGCCAGCCGGGAGCATTCCAGGCCCAGCACGATGCCGGCCCGGCCGAGGGAGACCTCGGCGACCAGGTGCTGGAACCCGGCCCGGTCGGCGGCGCTGGCGCCGGAGCGGCCCTGGTCGATGTCGATGACGTGGATCTTGTCCTCGGGCCAGCCGAGCGCCACCGCGCGGCCTCTCAGGTTGTATTGCCGCCTGGTCGACTCGGTGTTGTTGATGACCTGGTAGAGGGTGGACTGGCGGATGTAGAGGTAGGCGTCGCGGCGCAGCCGCGCGGGAGTCACCTTGGTGGCGTCGTCGCTCATGGTCGGGCCTTCCTTGCCGGGGGGGTGGGTGGTTAACGGCGGGCATGGTGAAGTGCCATCTGCGCGAGCACCGCGACGATGTCCGCGGTGAGCGGCAGCGACGTGCAGGCCGGCGAGCGGGCATCACCTCCGTTCGTGCTGGCATCGGATAGGACAGAGTCGTGGGCGGGCCGGCCTGCGGTGCCGCTGCTGCCTGGCAGTCGCCAGCGCCGGGATCGGCGGCGGGCCCCTGGGCCAGCCAGGATGGCATTCCCCGGGCGGCCAGCACCGGCAGCTGATACCGCCAGCCGCCGCCCGCGCCGGCCAGCGCGATAGCGCGCAGGGCCTCATACCGCCCGATCGCCGGATCCGTGCCTGGACCGGGCGGCGGTCCTGACTGCGCTGCCGCTGTCAGCCGTGCTGGCCGCTTTTGGGCGCCGCCGGTCCGGCGGTCCCGGCGTCGCGGTCGGCGAGCCGGCGCTCCAGCGCCCTGCGCACCGAGCGGGGATGCACCTGGATACCGAACCGCTGCGCGGCCTGCGCGGCCAGCTCGCCGGAAGTCAGCCGGGGATCCTGCCCGAGCAGGGCCTCCAGATGGTCCAGCACCGGCCCGGTGAGCTTGTGACCCCCTTTCGGGCCCGGCTTGCCCGGGATCAGCGCGGCCAGCCCGCCCGCGGCCAGCGCCGCCCGGGCGTTGCAGGCGCTCTGGCGCGCGAACCCGAACGCCGCGGCCGCCGCGGACACAGGCACGCCCTCCACCTCGACCTGCCGCACCATCTCGTATTTCACCTGCAGCAGATCCGCGGGATCGAAGAAACCGCCAGCGGTGAACGCCGGATCGGTCACCTTCTGCGGATCGCCGTTCAGCGTCCGTGACGCCGCCAGCGCAGCGTCCTTGGCATCGTCCCGCCTGGCCATCCTGCCTCCCGCAACCGAATTTCGTCCATGTAATTACATCACTCATATCACGCAGACGGAACGTGAATCGAGCCCAGGGAGCCAGAAATACCAGGATGCGACCCGTGAATGCCAGCAGGAAGCCTGCCAGCAGCAGGATGAGTGATCGCGGCATGGACATAATCTGCTGGGATATCATGACATAATCCCGTGGACAGTCTCCCGGCACGCGCTGACCAGATCAGCCTGTGGGGCTCGATTACTGGATTGGGCCTGGGCGGGCTGGCGGCCTGGGATCATCGCTGAGTGGTCATTTCGGTCGTCTACCTGCTCGTCCGCTGCCTGCTGGGCTGCCTGACGGTGCTGTCCCGGGGGCAGGTGTCCAAGGACGCCGAGCTATTGGTGCTGCGGCACGAGAACGCGGTCCTTCGCCGCCGGGTCGGCCGGGTTCTCTACCAGCCGGCCGGCTGTGGCTCGCGGCACTGTCGCGATTGGTTCCCCGCCGCCGGTGGGGCGAGGTGTTCGCGGTGACACCCGCGACCCTGCTCGCCTGGCACCGCCGGCTTGTGGCGCGCAAGTGGGACTACCCGAGCCGGCGGGGTCCCGGGCGGCCGTCCGCGGCAGCCGCGATCCGCAAGCTCGTGATCCGCATGGCCACGGAGAACCCCGCATGGGGGCACCGGCGCGTGCAGGGCGAGCTGGTCAGGCTCGGCCACCCGATCGCGGCCTCAACGGTGTGGCAGATCTTGCATGACGCCGGGATCGATCCCGCGCCCCGCCGCGCGGGTCCGACCTGGAGGCAGTTCCTGGCCGCCCAGGCCCGCGGCATCCTCGCTGTCGACTTCGTCCACGTGGACACCGTGCTGCTCCGCCGCGTCTACGCCCTGATCGTGATCGAGCACGGCACCCGCCGGGTTCACCTGGCCGGCATAAAGGTTCCGACTGAGCGGAGAGCCGGGTCCGGGATTCACGTGGCCTGTCGACACGATCCGTGATTCCCGCCAGTGCCGAACCGGAATTCCGGCAGCGCGGGGAGCGGCGAAATGGTGCTGGCCGCTGGGCCTCCGATATACCTGCCGCATACCTCGGATGTACCCGCGTGCCGCCGATGGCGCCGCTGGGCGCGTTCTGCGGCGAGACCGGCTCGGCGGCATGATCCGCGAGTATTCCCAGTCCCATGGGGTGACAGGGTTTTCGGCACCCACACCGCTAGCGAACCGTTACGTACCGTGATAATGGTGCCGCGTGGCCTGACAGGGCGGCCTGGATGTCCGTTGCGAGGGCGTTCACCGCACCGCCTACGTTGGTGTTCCCACCCTGGCTCGCCGTGCGGAGCAGTGGCCACACCTGGTCCTGGACGAGCGTGCTGAACTCGGTGTAGTACGGCGTCACCGGGCGGGGGACCGACCCGGCGATGCCCTGCAGGATCTCTCTGCCGATGTGCAGTTGCCTGCCCGTCGTGCTGCCGCACAGCGGGTGGCCGGTAACGGCGGGCTGCCCGGCGACCTGGTATCCCGTAGGAAGCTGGCTGTTCGCCGCATAGGCACTCGACCGCGTGGCGGGGAAGCCGCCGACTGCGAACAGGCAGCGCTCGGCCTGCGGTGAGGTAAGGAATTTGATGACCTGCAGGGCCTCTGCCGGGTGCGCGCTGCTGGTCGAGGTCGCGAGATCCTGGCCGCCGAGCACAGAGGGGAAGGGGAGCGGGGCGACGCCGAAATTCCTGGCGGTGGAACTCGATTCGGATTGCGGGGCGGTAAGCAGGTTGTAGTAGATCGGCCAGTTCCGCATAAACACGGCGTGGCCTCCGGCGAATGCCTGATACGACTGGAGTTCCGTGTAGCTGCTCACCTCCGAGCCAGGGATCGGCCCGCCAAGCTCGTCTACGAGCTTCTGCAGGACAGCGGCGACGGCGGCGGGATTGCGGATTGCGCCGTCCGGGCCCATAGCGCCCGGGGCTCCTCCATGGATGATCTCAAGCAGGTTGACGGTCAGGCCCTCGTACTCAGCGAACTGCCCCGCGTAGCCCACCGTCATGGCAGGGTGGTCGCCTTGCACCTGCTGTGCCTTCTGCAGGACCTGCCAGAACGCCCCGAGGGCGCTGGCGTCAGGGACGAGGTCGGACCGGTAGTAGAGCAGGCCCACGTCGGTGGTGAAGGGCGCCGCGTACAGCCGCCCGGAGGCGTCCCGGCCCGACGCCAGCGGCTGGCGGAGGAAGCCGCCTTCCGGGAGCCTGCCTTGCAGGGACCGGATGTAGCCGCCCGCGGCGAACTCCGAGACCCACTCGTTGTCCAGGTTGTAGATGTCGTAGCTCGCGTCCCCGGCCTGGGCGGCGGCGAGCATCTCGCTGTGCTCCATTGTCGCGCCGCCATCAATCGCATCAATCCGCACGCGGATGCCAGTGAGCGGCTCCTCGTAGGTGTTCCACCAGTCGACTAGCTCGCTGTACATGCCCGTGGCGCCGTGCAGCGGCAGGCTGCCCGGGCTGATGCTGGTGTCCGTCCCGGACAAGATGGTGATGGTGACCGGCCCCGTCGCGGGTGGCGGCCAGGGTGCGGTGCCGGGTGCCGTGGTGCAGCCGACCGCGCACGCCGCGACGGCCACGACGGTTAGCGTGATGGACCGGATCCGGCGCATGGCCCTCACCCGCCTGCCGAAAGCTGGCTGACCAGCTGGCCGAGCTGCTGCCCCAGATCATTCACGTTCACGCAGTTGCCTTTGTTAGCGGTTGCCAGCGCGGTCAGGGTGTCCTGCGGGCTGCCCGGGGGCGACTGCGCGCACCCGGGATCGCCGAAGGCGATGACGAACACCCTGACCAGCGGCTGCGCCGTGCCAAGCGGGTGCAGCAGGTCCTGCACGCTGACGAGGGTGTTGCCGTCGGGGTCCTGCCCGTTGGCATAGCTGTCCCCGTCGGTCAGCAGGATTAGGGAGCTGATGGCCTGCTGCGCCTTCGCTGACTGGCCGTACAGCACCCGGGCGGCGTCCGTGATCAAGTCAAACTCTGCGGAGTGGGCGTGCGCGGACAGCATGCTCGTGCTCGCCGCCACGGCGTCGCGCTGGCTGTTCGCCCCGCCTGCGAACGGTACCAGCGCCTGGTAGGTGGACGTGCCAGCCCCGGGGAACGCCCAGATCCCGAAGCTGTCCCTGGCACCGAGGGACGTGGTTGTCCCGGTGCCAAGAACCTCGATCACGGCTGACGCGATCTGCTGGAGGTACGGCTCCATGGGGCCGGAGTCGTCGATCGCGACCAGGATGCGAGCGGGTGGTGCCTTCCTGGTAAAGAGCTGCAGGGCGCCCTGTATCTGAGACTGCGAGGGCAGCGTCTCGGAGGGTAGCGTCACCGAGGGCGTCGCCGCCGAAGGCTGTGATGGCCCCAGGCCATATTCATTCAGCACCTTCTGTCCCGCCGTGCTTCCGAGCCATCGGTAGAAGTCCAGCTCGTATCGCTGCGCGAGCCGCGCCGTGTCGGAGTTTCCGCCCCAGTCCAGCGTCACGAGCGGGAAGTCGAGCGAGGCCGCGTCGGACGGGTAGAGCGCTGTCAGGGACGGGAACGGAGTAGTGAGGGTGGAGCAGGCACCTTCGGTCAGCTGGCCGCTGTTGTACAGCTTTACCGCAGCCTCGGAGACCAGGTAGGCGGACGACGACGGAAGCCCCTGTTCAGTCGCCTGCGCGGCCGCGCACATCATGATGCCGCTGTCTGGCGGGAAGTTGCCCGATGCCGCGATCTGCCGTTCTTCCGAGGACGTGAGGTCCCCGTAGATCCCGGTGATCCCGAGCAGTCCCGTCGCGGACTGCCCCGGGTTCGGCACGCTCAGGCTGATGCCATGCCCCTGGAGCATGCTGTACATGGCGCCCCAGTTGCCGTTGAGCTCCGTGCCATAGATGGCGTCGCGTCTGATCAGCGAGGTGGGGACGGCAACGACGAGCGGCGATCTGCCGGTCGACCCGGCGATTGCCAGGCGCGGGGCCGCGGAGCTGGCATGGGCATTGACGGTCGTGACCTCCTCGGTCGAGGACGGAAGCCAGATATCCGGGCGCGGACCGTCGGCGCTGAGCGCGCTAGGTCCCCAGCCCGATTCGAGGTCCGCCTCGGCGTCCCCGTCGGAACGCGCGGCGTACGCGGTCAGGTCGGCGACGTAGCACGACTCGTGCAGGAACGCTGGCTCGGCCTGCTCGAACATAGTGACCGAGGCCTGGACGGCGGCGAGGTTCTCCTGGGAGGCGAGCACGGGGATCTCGACCGGCAGCGGGCACGGCGGCGCGAGGTGAAGACGCCCGAGCGTCGCGCCGGCCGACAGGCCAAGGCAGGTCACCGTGAACGCCATGGCCATCCGCGACCCCGGATAAAGCCACGCTCGCCACGGGTGGCGGCGGCCGTACCAGGCGAGGGCGACGATCCCGGTGAGCAGTACCACCACTCCGGCCAGCGCCACCAGCCCCCACAGGAGGCCATGCGCGAAGCCATTGCCCAGGGTCCAATAGCCCAGGAAGAAGGTTCCGGCTACCAGCGCGCCCATGACCACTACCACCCCCATGAGCCGCAGCCATCCGGACGCCCGCCGCCGGTCCAGGGCTGGCGCGGAATCGGGGGGCGGGGGTGCCGGGCCGCTCGCCGGGTCGCGGCTTGCCTCGGAAGGTGACGGAATGCGAGGGGTATGAGAGGTCGCTTGGGTTGCCGCCGCCTGGACTTTCGTCTCCTGGGCCGCGTTCCTGGCTCGGGTCTCTAGTTGTCGCGTGCGCGTCTGCTGCCAGAAGTACACCGCGAAGTACACCGCGCTCACGACGAACGCGACGCCACCAAGAGTGGTGAACATGAGCAGTCGCCGGTGCTGCAAGTAGTTGGCGATGGTGGTGCCCACGCCTAGTGCGATTGTCCCGACAATGGTGGTGACAAAGGCGGCCGCGCCACCAGACAAGGACTTCAGGAACTTCTGGGCAGCATCTGGCTCGTTCCCGTGCTTGTCGGTGCCGTCCGGCGCGGGCGTGGCGTTATCCGCAGGCGTGGCGTTATCTTGTGTACTGCCTGGCATGTGGAGCCGCTCCCTGCCGTTGCCCTCATGCAACGGCGCATGAACTTCGACAGGCTGACGTGACAGTGCATAGCCGACCGCCCCATCCAGCGTTTCCCGGAGCTTACCGTCCGGCATACGCGATGAAATGGCGTATGTAGAAATGGCGTTCACAGTGCCCGAATCGTGACGCGCCGGGCACTAGACGACAACGGCAGTGGGTATTAAATGTGTGCGTTTTGTAGGAGTGGCGCCGTGGGCCTAATTTCCGTTGCGTGGGCTTATACCCCGTTTGACCGCCCGCAGCCGTCTGGGCCGCGTCGGGCGCCAGCCCGACCTCATCACCGGGCTCCTCTGCCAGACCGGACTCACCCTCGAATCTCGCCTAGAAGCTTGCATTTCATCTCATCGACAAAATGTTGTCTATGAGGCGGCTGGGAGCGTGCTGATGCCGAGGTCGTCGAGGAGGTGTTGACACGGGTGAGCGGGGTGAGATGGCGTAGGACCTCGCCGACTCGGTCGCGGGCAACGGCATGGCCTATCCGGCCCGTGGCACCGCGGCGGCCCGGCCGGGGATGTCGCCGTCCCCGGGTCCCCGGCCCGCGTGTGGCCGCGCTCGCGCCGGCTTCCCGTCGGCTGCGGCGTCCCTTCTCAATGGGCCGGGTACTGGGCCGGAAGATCGGCGGCCTGGGCCGGGTGCGTGCCGGGCCGGCGCCGCCGTGCTGGTGCCGGGGGTCAGGCCGGCCAGGGCCTGCCGCCACGCGGTGACGCCGCGGCATGCCAGCACGCCGAGCCCGAGCGGGAACGCCTCGGCGCCTGCGTGCAGGGCGGCATGACGCAGTTGCTCGTAGCGGGCGTCCAGCCCGCCGCCGGGAACGTGGTCCTGGCCGGCATCCGGGCGGTCGCCCGGTTCAGCAGCCGCACGGCCAGGTGAGGGTCTGGGGGACAGGGACGGGTGCTCCTCCTCCCGGTTCTCGCGGGCGGGCAGGTCAGCGGCTTTTGGAGTGGCGCTCCCGGCGGCGGGCCAGCGCTTTCTCCACCGAGCGGGGGTGCACGCGCACGCCGAAGGACTCCTGGATCAGGGGCACCAGCTGCGCCGGGCGCAGGCCGGGGCTGGCGGCCAGCTGCTGCTCGGCCCAGGTGAGGATCTGGCCGGTGAGCTTGTGCGGCCCGCGCGGCCCGGGCCGGGCCGGCACCAGCCCTTCGAGCCCGGAGCGCTGCAGGGCGGCGGCTGCCTCGTAGTAGGCGGGCCGGGAGTAGCCGAACGCCGCGGCGGCCGCGGTGACCGGGGCGCCGTCCGCCCTGACCTGCCGCACCATCTCGTACTTGACCTGCACCACGTCGCGGGCGTCGAAGAACTCGCTGGCCAGGAACGCCGGATCGCGTACCTGCTCCGGATGCGGGTTCAGGCAGCGCGCCTGGGCCAGCGCGGCTTCCTTGGGATCTGATCTGCCCTCTCGCCTGGCCATGCCGCCTCCTGATTCTCGCTACTGTTAGGATGATTTTACCGGAAATGGATACCTGGCACACGCTCCCGCGTCCGCATGTCGCCAGCTTTCTCAGGAAACTCAGGATAAATATGCTCAGATCCGTCATGCCGGCTGTCCGGAAGACGAGCCATCGCGGCGTAATCACCCTAACAGCCCTGTCGCTCTCCCCCCGGGACCGCAGCTGGCCGATCAGATCGGCCAGCGCCAGCAGGCCCGCCGCGGTGAACGGGCAGCGGCCGGCCGCGATCACCACGAACGGATCGGCGGGCGCGACATCGGTCCACCCTGCTGGCAGGGAGAACAGCTGCCCGTTCTCGTCATGCAGGTGGACCCGGTCCTCGCCCCAGTTCTGCCGGCAGGCGACGAACTCGAAGTCCCGGCCGGAAAGCGGATGGAACGGGTGCGTCACCCGGACGCGTGGGTACCGATCGCGCGGATCAGGTGTAGTTGACGATGCGGGCGAACGCGATCTGCGAGAGGATGATCGGCACCCTGCGCCGGGAGGTCCTCGACCGGCTGCTGATCGTCAATGAGCACCATCTGCGACAGGTCCTGACCGGGTACCTGCGGCACTACAGCACCGCCCGGCCGCACCGCTGCCTCGGCCAGCTCACACCAGCTCAAACCGACAGCCGGCCACCGGAGCCGATCAACCTCGCCGACCACCGGATCCGGCGGAAGCAGGTCCTCGCCGGACTCACCCACGAGTACTACGCCGCTGCCTAACTGCCCACTGGACCCCCCGAATCGTATTTCCGATCCCCACAGGATGGTCAGGCTGGGATGCTGAGTTCGCGGCGGATCCAGGCGACGTCCACCAGTGGGGGGCGTCCGTGTTCGGCCTCGCGGTCGTTGCGCCATTCCATGTCGTCGAGTTCCATCTCCAGCTTGCGTCGCAGAACGAGGTCGCCGGACGCGGCGGCCGCTCGCGGCGTCATGCCGAAAATGTCCACCTCCTGGTCGACCCAGGACTCGGCGTGCATGCGCGCCGCGTCCGCCATGGTCGCGCCGGGGTCTAGCAGGAAGCTCTCGACCATGATGTGCCGGGCACGGCGGTGCGGTGGCCCGCCCCTTCGTTCCGCGTTGCGGCTTATCTCGCGGGCACCGGGGGCCGAATCGCGGACATGTTCCTCGAACGCGGCCAGCCGCTCCCGGGAGTTGGCGTCCAGCGTCCAGCGTCGCCCGTCCCTGGTGACCCGGCCTTGGCTGATGGTCTTGCCATCGTGCTTGTCGAGCCATTCCATGGCGTCAGCGCCCATCGGCGTCAGATGATCGAACAGCATCGTCCACGCACGCGGCTCGTCGGGGATATCCCAGACCACCTCGGTGTCGTAGTAGTCGTGGCCGTCGGCGTTGGTCATGTACGGATCCGGGCGCGGCCCGAAGAACTCCGTGATCTCCTCCGCCGAAGGCCGGCTGTCCAGCAACTCCAGCAGTTCCCCACGTTCCTCGCGCTGAACCCGGGCCGGAAGAGCCAGGAGCCGCGGTCGTGCGCCATCCGTGAAGAGACGGCCGCAGAACATGTCGAGCCGGTTCACGCCCGTGGAGAACAAGCGGTCCTTCAGAAAGGTCGGCTCGCCGTCCGGCAGCGTGCGCACCGTGACGCCCGTGCCGCGCTGGATCTGCCTGATCTCGAACACACCGATCGGGATGTCGCGCCAGGACTCGATCAGCTTCCGCTCATCCTCGCGCAGCCAGCCGCCGCGAGCCCGCAGGAAGCGGTCGGTGAACCCGCTGTTGGTCAGCATCAGATCGACGCAGAGCAATGCGGCATGCTGGTTGCCGCCGGCCCGGTGGACCAGACGGCTGAGCGTCTCCGATCCGGCGGCACGTTCGGCGTAGGACGCCAGCAGCGCGTACAGCAGCTCGGCGCGTTCGGCGATGGGATGAACCGCATTGCCGAGGCAGCACATCTTGTACTTGCGGCCGGATCCGCACGGGCACGGCTGGTTGCGCCCGCGTTCCGCCTTCGGGGGGACCAGCAGGCGGGCGAGAGCCGTGCGCAGGCTCCTGGCGACCACCTGGTCCACCCGGCGCAGGTACCCGTCCGCGGCCCGGACGTCGCCGCGGCAGGCGGCGTACTCCCCGGCGTCGAGCAGGGCTGCCGCCAGATCCGGCCCCGTCGTTATGGCGTCATGAATGAATTTTTCCGCGGTGGCGGAGTCACCGCGGCCCTCGGCGGCGCGTGCGGTGAGCAGCATGACCGCCGCCTGTTCGCGGCTTGTGGCCGCGGCGGCGGCGAGTGCGGCGAGCGGCTCCGCGAAGTCGGCACCCTCAGCGGTGCGGCGCTCGACCTCGTCCGCGAGATAACCGGTCACGGCCTCCGATGCCGTCAGGTAGCCGAGCGCCTCCGCGGCCCGCTCAGTGCCATCATCGAGCAGCAGGCCGAGCGCCTTCGTGCCGGCCACGACGTCGGCGCGACCGAGATTGCGTATTCGCCGCAGGTTCCAGGGCGCGCCCCGGACCGCGACCGACCCGCCGAAGGTCTCCAGGCCGCTCGCCCGCAGTACCTGGCCGATTGGCGGCAGCGGTGAGGTGAAGAAATCGGCGTCCGCCCGCAACAGGCCGAGAATAACGTCGGGCAGCGGAGCGAGCGGATGATCGGCCGTCCCCCGGCCGTAACGGTCGAGCGCGTCGGCTGCCGCGTCCGAGCAGGCGGTCCGCAGCCGATCGGCGTTGCCGGTGTCAGGCTCCGGTGACTTGCCGATGTCGAGGATCCTGTCGGCGAGCCGTACCACGAGCATGTCTCCGGGTCTGTGGTCCGCCAGCCAGCCGTCCGGGCCGGTGAGGACCTGCCCGATCATGCCCTGGCCGGCTGGCAGATCGTTCCCGAGACCGGGCGGCAGGTCCAGGATGCTCTCCGCCTTCAGCTCGGACCCGTCCGCGAGCTTCAGCTCGCCGTCAACGGCCAGGGCCAGCAGCGCGAGGTCGTCGTCGATGCTGAGGATGCCGGCCGAGGCTTCGGCCTCGGTGAGTTCGTGAGTGAACGCGATGTGGTCAGCGATGGGGTTGCGGGGCACGCGGTTAACCGTAGCGCCGCTAGGGTTAAGCCCGTGCGTACCTACTTCGAGATCGAGGAGGCCGACGAGTACCTGGGGACCCGTGACCTGCTCCTGCGACGCTGCGAGTCCTGGGCCGCGGCGAACGGGCTGGACATGTCGCCGGCGCTGGCCGGGGCGCTGCTCGACTCACGGCACTTCAGCTCCGACGGGCGGCTCGGGTACTGGACACCGGAACAGGTACGCCGTGCGCTGCTGGACTGGATAGCGGGGAAGGTGACGGCACCCGACGAAATCCTCCTGGAAGCCCCTGGGACGCTGCGGACGTTGCTGCGCTACCTGGACTCCCACGGGCTGCGCGATCCGCGAGGCACCGCCACCGCGGAGAATAAGGCCGCGATCGATGCCGCGGTCGGCGAGTTCGCCAGGGCTATCCGTGATGAGGACCGTTACGGGATGGCGAAGACGATCGCGATGTCCGCTCGTGATCACGGTGTGGACATCGGTGATCCCGATGCGATTACCGGATTCATGGAGGACGTCCAGGCCGACCGGGTGGTGCTCGACGAGGATCTGCTGGAACGCGCGGCGCGGCGGCGGGTCGACGAGGCCATGGAGCGGAAGTTGACCCAGCTCCCGGTCAGCCTCCCGCCCGCGGCGGAACTCGCGGCGGTCGCGGAGCGCAGCACGGTGGCCGGTCAGCTTCGAGCCTTCACCGAATGGCTTGGCCCGGGCGGCCGGACGCTCACGGCCGCCGGGAACATCAGGCCCGCGGACGCCAGGGAGCTGATCGCGCTCCTCGGAACCAGCGACGAGGGCCTGCGGTTCCGCAGCGTCACCGAGCTCCCGGGCCTGAACCTGATCGTGAACTGGGCGAAGAAGGCTCGCCTGGTCCGCCGGCACGGGACGCGCCTGGTACCGGTGGCGAAGGCGCGGCCTTTGCTGGGAGACGCCGAAGCCCTATGGCAGCGCGCCTTCGACTCCGTGTTTGAGCTTGGCGAGGCGGTGTGCCGCCCGCTGTGGGCGGATGCGCCGCCCTCGCCGGTGCAGCGCCTTTTCGACGTGATCGTGCCCGACGTGATGGCCGCGATCTACAGCATGCCGGAGCCGGTTCCGGTGGCCGGCCTAGCGGACTCGGTGTGGGAGACAATCAGGGCGCACTTCGTCGTGGATTCCCTCAGCCCGCTTGCGCAGACGAGCCTGCGCGGGGATGCAGACAACGACGTGCGGCACATCTTCGACGCTTTCGAGTCGCTCGGCGCGGTGACCTCTTTGCAGGCGGAGCCGGGACGCGTGGTCAGCCTCACGCCGCTAGGCACCCGGGCGATGCGGCAGCGGATGCTCGCCGAGGGCAGGGAGGCGGGGCTTGTCGGCGAGCTGGTGAACGCGTCCGCAGCCGAGGTGCTCGGCGCGGTAGCCGAGCACTACACGCCGGCGAGCGCGGCCGAGGAGATCGCGCTGTGGCGGGACGCGCACGGCGGCTCGCTGAATCCCGGCTCGCTGGAGCCGCTCGTGCAGGCGATCCGGGACTGCCCGTTCCTGTCCCGCAAGGTGGCGCTGCTGAAGACCCTCGCCAAAGCCGTGCCAGAGGGCGAGGAGATGTTCGCGAGCCTGCTGCCCGATCCGGAGCTCGGGCCGGTCGTTCTGTTCGCGCAGAAGGGGGACCGTCGGCCGGACGAGGTGACGCCGGAGGAAGCCCCCTGGCTGATGGCCGCGAACATGCTGCAACTTCTGGAGCTCGGCGGTCCCGACGCGGTGCGCGAGCAACTCGGCAAGGCGCGCCGCGCGACGCGGGAGGACATCGTCCGGGCGGTGAGCGAGTCCGGGTACCCGGCGCGCGAGACGCTCGAGGAGTTCCGGACGCTCGTCGCCGAGCCGATCCTATCCAGGCCGGTCCCGTCCGGACCGCCTCACCTGTGCATGATCCGGAATCAGTCGGTGACTCGCCTCCGCTCCAAGCGGCACCGCCATCGCTGACAGGCCGTGTCCGGACGGGCGGTGTCGCTGGGTTCCACCGGGCGCCGTCGCGGTGGCCTCAGTCAAATGAGTCTAAAGTGTATCCCTTATGTAACACTCCTGGTCGAGGTCGCGTCTTGGTTCGCCGAGATCTCGTGCAGCTCGTCCCGTCCTGGCCTCTCGGACCGCGATTGCCGACGCACCGATGCGAACTCGGCGGGCTGCATAGCGCGCGGCGTGTCGCGTACCGGTGCCTATAGGGCCGAGGCCACACCGTTAGCGGCCGATGTCGCATCGTCGGCTATTACGGTCGGGCGGGCGGTTCGGCGGCTATGCCGGCCGCGCGGCAGTCCTTCGGGTCGCTAGTCTCGTCGCATGTCCGAGAGTACGAGCATCACAGGCCGGTGGCGCATCATCGAGATGGATAACTGGGATCAGGATGCCGTCGACCTGGTCCAGCCCGGCTTCATTGAATTCGGCGAAGACGGCCTCGGCGGCCTGGGCTTCATCGTGGTGACGGGGGAACTCGACTGCCGCGACGCGGATCGTGATGGCAGGCCGGGCGTGGAGTTCTCGTGGCAAGGCTCCGACGAAGGCGATGACGCGAGCGGTCGCGGCTGGGCCGCGCTCAACCCCGATGGCACGCTTGAGGGTCACATCTACTTCCACCTTGGTGATGATTCCGCGTTCCGAGCCGAGCGGTTCAACGGAGCCGTCCGGTGAGCGACCACATCGAAGTCGCGATGGAGGAGGCGCTCCACCCCGGCCGCTACATTTCCGAACACGCGTCCTTCTCCCTTGTCAACGAGCTCGAATCGGTCGCCGCGCGGATCGCCGCGGCTGACCCTGAGCGCGCTGTCGGGCTGTACGAGACGTTCATCGCCGCCTGTTACGAGAAGGCCGACGAGGTCGATGACTCGAGCGGGTATCCCGGCATGTTCGGCGGCAGCTTGTTCGCCCGCTGGGTGACCGCCCGGCAGGCAGCCTCCGCCGACCCGGCGGACACCGTGGCCCGGCTGCTTAGGTGGATGGCGAAGGACCAGTATGGGTTCTGGTCGCACGTCGAGGACGACATCGCGTCGGCCCTCGGCGAGGCAGGGCGAGCGGTATGCGCCGGGCATGTCAAGCGCCTCCTCGACAACGGAACGGAGCCAGCGCGCCAGCTCGACAAACTGCTGCGTGCCGTCTACATCGCCGAGCGCGATGCCGGCGCGTACATCGCGCTGGCGGAACGATCCGGCCTGACCGCCATGGACTGCCTCGCGATGGCCGCTATCCTGGCCGCGAAGGACGACCCCGCGGCGGCGCTGACCTGGACCGAACGCGGCCTCGGCATTGAGACCAGCTACGACCTCCGGGCGAAGCATCGCGAACTGCTGACCGTGCTCGGCCGCCATGACGAAGCCATACAGAACGAATGGTCGCACTTCACCCAGGTCCCGACCATCTACAGCTACCAGACCCTCATGGAGCTCGTTCCCGAGGCCGAGCGCGCGACCTGGCACGACAGGGCGATCGAGGCGGCCGTTCAGTCGGACGCGTCGCTATCGGTGCTGCTCCCGCTCCTGGTGGATACGAAGGAGACCGCGCGCCTCACCCGCGCCATCGACCGGTGCACCGACGACCAGCTCGGTCACGCGGGCTACCGTACCGTTGAGGCGGCGGAAGTCCTCGACGAGTCGCACCCTGAACAAGCCGCCCGGTTGTGGCGCGCGCTCGGTCTCGGCATCGTGAACGCGGGCAAGAGCAAGCACTACGCCGCCGCCGCAGAATACTTCGGCCGGGCGAAGCGATGCTTCGCTACAGCGGGGCTTCCGGACTGCTGGGACCAGCTCGTGGACCAGGTGCGCGCGAACCATTACCGCAAGGTCGGCTTCATCCGCGAGTTCGAGAAGGTCGTCACAGGCGTGACTTCCGGGCCTGAGCCGACCTTCCTAGAGAAGGCCCGCGCCCGCTGGGCTCCGCCGGACTGACAGCCCTCGCTCGCGCCGGACACGTAACCACGGACGGGACGCCGATTATGCTATGGCTGACGGGCAGATCCGGTTCACTTTTCGCGGCCCGTTCAACCCCGTCCTTCGGATCACCGAGCTTGACCCGCCGTCCCGTGTTGAATAGGAGGGCGCTGGCGGGTTTGCCTCGACCGGCAGCGGGACGATGGTGGATTTCCGGCACGTGCTGGGGCATGAGGCAAGCGAGCAAGCCGTCGCCAGCGCCAACTCCCATTGGTCCTACTACCTCGACAGCCTGCGCATGTTCTGCGAGACCGGCACAGTCAAGCCCTTCCGGCCCGACAGCCCGCAAGCCAGGGTCGCCGCCAGCGACATCGCCTGATCCCGGCTCACCGGGACAGGCTGTGCTGGGACGGTTCGTCCAGTTCTTGAAGGAGGACGTCCTTGGATAGCACCCCTCTCCTGGCTGAAGATGTCTCCCCGCACCTCCGGTACCGCCAAGGTAGCCGTCTTCCTCGTTTCCGACCACGCCAAGATGATGACCGGCACAGTCCTGAGCTCATCCGCCCGGCGCGACCCCCGGCCGGGTGCACCACCGTCCGTTCGGGATCTAAAGAGAATTTCAGCCGAACGAACGGTGGTTACTCGTCCTGGAACGCGTCTTCTGGGTATGAGTCAGGCGCCGAAGTGCCAGCCACCGTTGACGTGGATGACCTGGCCGCTGGTGTGGGCGGCGTCGGCAATGGAATCTTTTCGCGGGCTCTGGCATGGCGGTCAGCTAAGCAGCCGACACCGTCGTCGGCGTTGATCTATGTACTGGGTCGCTTCGGCGTCGGAGAGAAGACCAGCCGGCAGCATTCGCTGGCGCGGATCGTGGCGATCGATGAGGGCAGTATCGTTGCTATCTGCGCCCGGGGTATGTCAGGTGAGCAGTGCTGTGGATCCCTTGCTGCCGGTGCCTGGTGGCGCGGAATGGATCTAGGCTTATCGTCATTGGCTGGGCTGGTTCGTATGGAATGTCACAGAAGGCGCTTCCGCCTCAGGTCCGGTCCTGGGTTGAGGCGCGCAAGCGGCACCGCCTCTCGCACGAGCAGGTGCAGATGGCCCGCGAACTCGGCGGAGAAGTTGGAGCGGTCGGCGGCTGCGAGGAAACCGGCGCGGAATGCTGTCGCCACGAACGCCCGCGATGAGCATTGAGGGCTGGGTTGCCGTGATCGCGCTCGATGAGCTGAAGATTCCCAAGGGACTGCGGCCGGTGGTTGATGAAATCGTCGGCATCACCGACTCTGTGTGCCTGTCTGTCCTCGACGAGGAGTACGCCGATCTCGCCCGGCGGGCGGTGGCGAAGCTGGCGCGCAAGCGGCCCTCGCCGCTGCACGCCGGCCGCCGTGCCACGTGGGCGGCTGGGGTGGTGCATGCGCTGGGCCAGGTCAACTTCCTGTCCGACCCCGTGAGCGAGCCATGCGTGACCGCTGATCAGCTCAGTGCGGTGTTCGGCGTGGCCAAGAGCACTATGAGCAGCAAGGCTAGGCAGGTCCGCGACCTGCTGCGGATCAGTCACTTCTCGCCGGAGTTCCAGCGTGCCGACGTGGCCGCGCAGAACCCGCTGGCCTGGATCATTGAGGTGAACGGCCTGGCCGTGGACGCCCGGCACGTTCCGCCCGGCATCCAGGCGGAGGCCTTCCAGCGGGGTCTCATCCCCTACATACCGGCGCTGGGGCCGGACGAGACGGCGGCTCGCGCGAGATCCCAGGTGACGGGAACGCCGCCCGTGGCCGACGCCGCCGCGCCGTCCGAGGCAGCCGGCCTGCTGGATCACTGCAGTGACCTCAAGCGCCAGCTGGTCGAGTTCGCCCGTTCCCGGCGCTTCTCGCGGCAGTTTGACCAGGCGCTCAGGGCAGGCTCCCGCGGTAAGGCCGTTGATGAATCTGAGTTCATCAACATCATCGACCACTTCATCTTGCAGCGTCATCTTCCCGGCGATCGTACCGTCGTGGAGACCTTCGTCTCGGCGCATCCTGAGCTCGCGGAACCCGATCGCCAGATGCTGCTCGGCTGGCGTGACGTGGTGGAGGGAGTCTTCGAGATCCGCGAGCGGGATCGCGAGGCGGTCATCGCTGTCAGTCTTATCGACGAGCTGACCTACCGGGTCTACTCCAATGCCGGCCCGGTTGCCCTGGCGCCGATGGAGCCGGGATGCTTCATGATCGCCAGGATCGTGCCCATTGGCGTCGGCTGGATGCTCAGCGGGACGCAGCAGACATTCGACGCGTCCCAGCGGGCGGCGGTGCTCCGGGTGGCAGCGGAACTGGCGGCCGGGTATCCGCGGCTGGTGTTCCGCAACCCCGACAAGGTGACCCAGGGCTGGGAGCTGGCGCGCAAGCAGCGGGCGATGTTCATCGAGTTCTTCGGCAGCGACCTCATCGTCGTGCCAGGGCCGGAGGTGGCATCCCGGATGAACGGCTTCCTTACCTGGTACACCCGCCGGGTGCTTGAGGAAGCCGGCTCGGCGGCAGGCAGCCTCGACGCTGACGTCGCTGCCCGGACACCGGCGTTCCGCGTGCCGGGCGACCTTGCCGGCGCGCCGACCGTCGCATTGGCCTGTGACGAAACGGAAGGGCTGGTGTTCTGGGCCAACTTCGTCCTGGTGCGCGAAGCGTTTGAGAATCCCGGGCTTGCAGCCGACTCCGAACACCGGCAGGCGGTACTCGGGTACCTGAGTGCCGACAGCATCTCAGCGCTGCCGTTCCGGCGGCTGGCCGGGGCGGATACCGCCCGGGCCAGCCAGCTCTTCCAGCACCTGCTGAACAAACCCGGCTTCTCGTGGGAACGCGACGGCGAGGCCCTGCTGCGCAAGCACAAGCCATGGTGCTTCGGAGCCAAGCCGCAGCCTCCGGTCACGCCGCTGAGCAGCGAGCTCGCCAAGGCTCTCCCATCATCCAGGTAGGTTGCCTGCCGTTCGCGGACGCGGCTTGTCCCGCACCGTCGTGAAGCCCGAGTCGTCGCCGAGGTGAAAGAAAGCTGCGCCCCAGGCGTCGAGTTCGCCCGCCCGCCCGCGTGCGGCCGCCGGAAGGGTGGCGTGCGCTCGCCGGATGTCGCCGACATCCACCGTCGCTGGCGAGGATCGAACGCCGTATGGCATGGATCGTGGCGGAAGCCCGTGATGCCCACGTACTGGCCAGCCGGAGGATCAGGGTCTTGATGTTCCGGCGGGTGGCTGGCCGGCCGGTC
>ODAK010000854.1_pt1 | contig 34510 bp, 26 predicted proteins | sample 1539591 | NCBI WGS metagenome assembly ODAK01 (sample SAMEA3539303, study PRJEB22396) | soil metagenome | biome: tundra; feature: field; material: soil | place: USA | collected 2010-05 | depth 0.15 m | reverse complement strand
CGAGATTGGTCAGTGACTGGAGTTCAGACGTGTGCTCTTCCGATCTCGGCGAACACATCGTACCAGCGAGTCACGGTAACCGCGGAACTGCTTGCGCAGGCGAATTTGGCTCTCAAACTTGCACAGACCCGGTATCAACTGGGGCTTAGTTCAATAGTTGAATTGAGTCAGGCCGAGTATCAGCAGACCGATGCTGCGATCGGAAGCACGAATGCTCAATATCAATACCGCCTCGCGTTGGCTACTCTGAATTATCAGATTGGAGCGAACCCCTAAGAACTGAGATGAGCTTCGTCAAAGTCCGGTGTAGATCTGAAAGGGAGCCCAGAAGAATGGTTTGCGAAAATTAACCTGCGAATGGAGAAGAGAAAGTTTCGCTTGGCGAAGCGCGACAGCAGGTGGTAATCCATCCTGGAGACCTTGGTAGAGCGCGTCCATGAGTCGAGGGGTGGATTCGTCGCTCACCTCCCATAACGCGCCGATAACATTGTGCGCGCCGGCCCGGAGAAAGGCCCACGACAAACCCACTAGTCCTTCGCCAGCGTAGGATCGAGTGCCGTTGCCATAACATGCGGAGATCGTGACAAGGCGCGCATGGATGGGATGTTGGATGATTTCACGCGCGTAAAGCTTGAATGATTCTTCTGCGCTATTAGTGCGTGAAAGGATGATGGCTGAGTCAAGCGGATCTGTGCGGCTCGAAACTCCATGAGCGACGAAATGAATGTATGTGTATTGCTGCAGCCCGCTCGTTAGGTAAGCTGCGGAACTTGCCTGCTGCCGAGCAAAGACGGTTTCATTCACGGTTGTGAAATGCTTCGCGATCTCTCGCATTTCAAATGCAGCCATGGGTAATTCGGGATAATCCTGACTCGGAGACACGGCATCGCCGAGCAGGAGCAATTTGTGGCCAGGCCCCTCGAGGGAAGTTGCTGATGCAAGCATCGAGAGGGAAGGAGCGGAAGTGAGAATCGAATCCTCGATCCAATAATGAGGAGTCGAAGAGGGAACCACCAGTGTCTCGAAGTTAATTTGACTGAGTACGCCATCGGTCAGGATCACCACCGATGAGTCGGCGCGGATGAGGTCCTTTGCGGGTTCAACGAGGATGCGATAAAGAGCCTTGCCATCTTCATTGAGTGCATCGGTCGCATCGTCTGGTCCAAGCAGAGCTTTGCGATAACGCTCGACGAGGAGTGTGATGTCTCGTTCCGCGGGTAGCAGGAAGAACAAAGTTTTGCGCGATGTGATCGCCCATAGATAAGACTGCTTCGCACCGAGCCAATAGAAGAGAAGCGTTGCACCTGACTTTTGTGCGATCTGTTCAGGGCGCATGACCGTGGCAGCAAAGTGTTTCTTTAAACCAAGTCCTTGCGCCAGCGTGCGTGCCCGGCTCTGGTCAGCTGCGGCGAGAGCCTCGTTGATCTTGTGTTGTTTGACAAGGAATGAAATGTAATCGTCATAGATAGGCGTCGCATTCGAAAGGAACGGGAGTTTCGAATCCTCATTCTTCAACTGTGCGCGTTGCGATTCAAAGGTTGCAAGGGCGGTCTTGTACATGCGATCCGCAGCGCTCAAGTCCCCTTTCAATTCATACAAGCGGGCTAATTCATGCTGAGCTCCCAGGCGCATGGAAGTCTGGCTTTGCTGATCATCCGCAACAGAGCTCAACAGTACTTGAGCTTGTTCATCGTGGCGCTGCAACACCGCGAGTTTCCCTCGCGCAAGTTTTACATCCAACGCATCCAGGGGATTCTGGTTGGCACTGATCAGAGTATCTGCTTGCTGCGTGTAAGTTGCTGCCTGATCTAAACTGCCGCTCTCGATTGAGACATGGATGAGCGATTCAAGCGAGTTGACTATATCTTCCTTACTATTAATTCTCCTGGCTAGCGTAAGGGCCTGCAGATACGACTGCGCCGCACGCGTCAGATCCTTATCGTCCTGGTAGACATATCCTGCCGTGGTCAGCCACGTGATCGCACCGCCAGAATCGCCAAGCGATATTGAGCGCTTCTCTGCTTGTGTGAACATGTCGAGTGCCTTTTCGCGGTCGCCAAGTTTGTAATAGGCCCAACCCAGATTGCCGTCATCGTTGAGCAGCAGGTCGTTAGCGCCCAGGCCTGTCGCAATTTTGCTTGCGGCGCGAGACCAGTCGATAGCCTCGTCGAAGCGCTCCTGGAGCAGGCAGACTACACCCAGATTCGTCATTGCTACAGACTCGTCCCAATGGCTCCCGAAGCTACGCGCGGTTAGCAGACTTCGCGAGTAGAGTTGATAGGCATCCTGGTATTGACCGCGTTGGATTGCGAGGCCAGCTTGCGCGCGGAGCAGGTCCCCGCATATCTTTATGTGATTTTCTGAACACAGGTGCTCTGCTTGCGCAAACTCACGTTGTGTCTCATCGAATTGGTGCAAGTGCGCGTGCGCCGATCCGCGAAGCGACAATAGCTGTATCTCAATCTCGGGGATTATCGGCGCACCAGAGGGAGATGTGAGCGCATCAAGAACTTCCGAATCGAGTCCGCGCCATGCAGCCGATTCGGCGGCGCGGATTCTGAATCTCGATGCCCAGTATGGGCTGATGTTTTGGAATTTGCGCGCACAGCTAGCCGCTAATTCCTGGCTCTCTGCAAGTTCGCCATGCTGAAAGAGCGACCATACGCGATTAAATTCAGCCTCTGCTGAAAGGCCGCGATTACAGGTGAGCGGCGCCGACACGGCGAACAAAACAAGGAGCCAGACTAGGGCCTGGTGCGTCCGTTGACGATAGACTGGGTGACCCCGACGTTTCCGTCGGCTATACAGCCCATTTCGAGTCGAATCATTGTCAGGCTGATCAGGGTCTGCTTGGGTATGCCCGTGTCCGATTGAGGGTCCGCTTGATCTATGCGTAGTGTCGCCAGGTAGACCTTGCCGAAGTTCGGAACGTCGATCACGTGGCCAAAGGATCGTCCGGGGAAGGAACCGTCCGCTTGGTTGACCAGTGAGCATTCGATCGACTCCAGGTTGTCCTCTTTGGTGGGAAGTTGATTGTACCGCTTCAAAAGGTCAGCCGGAAGATTGGGATGCGAGCGCATCCGTTCATGTTGGCTTGTGACTCGATTCATGAATTGGCTATCGCTCGAGTAGTGCAAATCGTTCTGCGGCTTTGGCCCGACTATATTCAAGTCCAGGTCTAGCCTGACCGGATGTCCAGCGATGCGCAGGTTATCAAAGCGTGTACCGAGAAAGCTGATTGCCGGTACGTAACCTGAAAGCGGATGCTCGATCGAGACTTGCGACACAACGCGATCGGCGGTGACGACATCCAGCACATTGAGGCCTTCGACTACCGACGTGGACAAGGTGCTCCATCCATGATCGGGCTTCACGTCGCGGTTGCCCGCCACCTGAGTGTAAGCGGAGCGATACGAGAGAACTCCCTCGAGTCGGTAGGCGTGATCATGTTGAGAAAGATATCCGCCCCGCTCGGGTAGCTTCGCAAAGGCCTGAGGTTTGATTTCTTGCTCAAGGGGCAGCCGTAAATGTCCAGCAACAACAGTCGCCTCGGAATGGTAACTGTGCTCTCTCTTAAATTCGTCTGACATATGTCTGCTTTCCAGGAAGCTTGGTGCTTTACTCGTCGAAGTGAATGTCAAAGACGTGCCGGTCAATTTCGGTACGCCCGCCGTCGGAACCGACTCCGGATATGGCGAGTGTATAAGAGCCCTGCTGCAATCCTGACCCCGGAATCAATAGAGAGTTGGATTTTTCTCCGACGCGGCTCCCCTTGGGAGCGGCGATGGTTTGAGACCAGAATCTCTTGCCTTGAGGATCGTACAGGTCGAATGCGTAGGACGTAAACGTCAAATTCTGGGGCAGGTCGATCACGAGAACCGCGCCTTGCTTCGGATCCGCGAGCACAGGTATATTTGCGGCGCCGCGCGTGCCGGCATGGAACGAAACCCACGGCAGGAGTCGGGGCTGGCTCGCAGCCAGCCGCAAAGCTGGGATGGTGGCGAAGTTTTGATAACCAACAAAAAGCAGCAGAAGCGCAAACGCAGGCACCGCAAACGCCGGCTGCAACCAGGCAAACCAATTTCGCTTTCTGGCGGATGGCCTGGCGAGAGCAGGCGCAATGGGAGTGGCAGCCTGCGTCGTGAGCTGAGGAAGCTGTTTCTTCGCCTCATCTACAAAAGCGGCTCCGGTGCGCAGATCGAGCGCGCACTCCGGGCAATCGAATAAGTGCTCTTCGAAAGCCTCGCGGAGTTCTGGCGTCATCTCATCGAGAAGATATCTTTCTGTTGCCATTTGTTCAACCGCTTCGCTATGATCCATTGGTCCGACCCCTCGTCGGTGCAATACAAGAAATGGTGTACCAAGGCGCCCATTCGTATCAAGCTTTTCTTGCATGAGGCCTCGCTTCAGTCCGCTTTAGATACTCGGCCTTAAAATCCTGTTTGGCGCGATGTAGCAGAACCCGCAGATATTCCCGGTCTACGCCAAATTCGCGACACACTTCATCCCGATCCCGTTCATCAAGGAAAACAGCCTTTAACACGGAGCGATCTCGGGGCGGCATGTCCAATAAAATCTCTCGGACTTTAACTTCAATCTGCCTGGAGGCAACGATGCTGAGCACATCCGCACCTGTTGCCGCAGGCTCGGGGCAGCCCTCCTCGTCGAGCGAGTCGCTACGCGTCGAGGAACGGTAATACTCAAACAGAACATTGTTGCAGACGGTATTAACGAAGGCGCCCAGTTTTTCGGGCTGGCGCAGGCCGCTCTCTTTGCGCAGCGATGTTAAAACCCGGGCGAATGTTTCCTGGCGTACGTCCTCGATGGCATGCGGGGATTGGAGACGACCGCGAAGCTTAAGCTGGAGCAGCTCAGTGAAATAGCGTACGAAATGCTCCTGCGTAGGATGGTCTCCTTCACGCAGACTTTCGATGTAACTCGCATCGAATGCATAAAACTGCAAACCGTTCTCCGGAAACTTGAGAGAACGCAAGTATAACATTGCACTGGGTTGCGAGGGCCTCTGTCCACTTTCGCGGGGAGGCGAACGAAGAGGGCGGTTCGCACCCAGTGCGCGTTTCTCAGCCGTTGCTCGCGAAGATGAAGAGATCATCGGATTGACATGTGCCTGAAAAGGCATGTCTGCATTAGCGCAGTGGTGTCGCGCGCGTCGACGTGTTGTATGGGGTTGATCGGCGAAAAATGGTAGAGTTCGCCCGTACCCGAGCCACGGAATTGCGCCGTTTCTCGCCCACAGTAAAGCAACTTCACTACGGTGAAACCTGCAGCTTGATCCGACTCAAGTTCGTTTCGCTTCTCACCACAGCACATGATGTATCTCCCTCTGGACTTTGCATTCCGAAAATTCAGTTCCAATCTTCGTGTGATCTTCTCCACCAGACAACTCGGGCCCGAAAGTGCTTGCCAGTGGAGAAGGAGTCCGACCCAGCCGGTGCTAAGCCAGATCGCCAAGGGGTGAGAGAACCAAAGGCTAAGGCAGTAAAAACAATTCATCAAACGTTCCGCGAAGCTTGCACTGAGGCAAACTATCAGTTCCCGCGGTCCACTCTCTTCGGCGCAGAGATGGGTTAATCTCCAGACTTCTGAAAAAGTGATTCGCCACATTGAAGTGCTCTCATTCATAGTCTTTGAACTCCGCAGAATGGGAGGTGGAGACTGAGCTTGCCGGGGTGAAGGTACTTAGAGGAATGAAGCCGAATCCGTCGATCCGCATCTGAGCGTCAACTACGTTGCCCCATACAGGGGTCCAATTCGGAGCACCTGCGGGGGGCGGCGAAATCCAGGAAAGAATCGCACGCACCCTGGGCAGATTCTGGCCGTGGCGGAGTTCATCGGATGGAATGATCTGGAGAATCACCGCGTAAACAAACGGCTTTGGTCCGGCCAGGTCGAATACGCAAATGGGGCGCAAACCCTGGTCCTGCCACGTAGCGCCCCCGTCATAGGAAAGATAGAAACGCAGATATTCGACGGACCCTCCAGCACCCATGTCGTCGGAATAGCCGCTGTTTTGATTGATGTGGATGGTGGCACGAAGATGTTGAAGCTGCGGGTTGTATTCGACCGAACCGATGCTCTCATACGATGTGTCTTCGTGAATGTTGAGCACGGCCTTGAACGAGCTGCCTGTGATATTTCCGAAATAGTTAGGGTTGGCCATGAGCAGGGCGCGAAGATTCTGGCGAGCGCGCTCAGGGGAGAGCCTGGCAAGAGTGATCAATTCCAGCGCTGGCTGTGAGGATGGCGCGATGGTCTTGCCCGTTGCGGAATTCATATTTGTTTCCTCGCGATGTGTGAGGTGCAAAGACGATGAATAGAGCCAGGAACAGGGCATCTGACAGCTTTGATCCGGAGAGGGGCGACAGGCTGTCGGCGACGGAGAATTGTCACGGTTGTTGTGCCTCTACTACGGTCTATAGGGGATAGTGCGGAACAAGAGCGAATCGTTTCACGTGGAATTAGAAAATATTCTTTAGGGCTGATAATGCTTCGCGATTTCTAGCTTTCGTGGCTCGTTCTTCCTTGATTTTTTGGGTGGAGATCGCAATTTGGCAGTTGTCTGCCGGCTTCTCAAAAATGATGTTTGTGGTTGTTGGTACTTTATGCGGATGGAAAATCTGACCGGATCCTTCAAGCCGGCCGCATCCTTGCGCACATGCAAACAAGCTATGTACCGTAAGGGTCGCAATCAAATTACAGGCGAAACAAATGGCCCTTTCTCGAGAAATCGAAAAGATACATGAAACGGAATGCATGCGATAAGCACTATTCCCGCAGATGCCTATACGCCCACCAGGAAAACTCAGCTCGACCGACAGCCTTGGCAAGCGAGGATCTATCCCCGGGACCTTAGCAAGCAAAATCCAAATTCATGGAGAGTTGTTATGAGCGATCAAGTCCTGACTTTCGCCAGAACCTCGACGCGGCTGATGAGCAAATGTGTGCCTCTTGCCGGTCTGTTCTTCGCCTTCGCACAACTGTTGGCAGTGAGCCAGCAGCCACAGATTTCCAAACTGAAAGACTCACCTATAGCCCATTCGTCCACGCCGCACGAAGTGATGATGGGGACCGCAAAGCTGATTCACCAATACGATGTCAATGCCAAGTTGCGACTCGCTATTGGGATCACTCCGCCGAACATGGCTGCGGAAGAAAAGTATCTGCAGGAATTGCAAGACAAGTCGTCGGCCAACTTCCACAAATACCTGACTCCCGAACAATGGAACCAGCGTTTCGCGCCGTCCGCACAAGACGAACAGGCCGTTGTGGATTGGACCAAGAGCCAGGGGTTGACAGTCACGGCCAGATATCCGAATCGTTTGATGGTGAACGTTGAAGGAACTGTCGCCTCCATACAGCAGGCCTTCCGCATCACAATCAACAATTACGACGTAAGTGGCCAGGTAGAGTTCTCCAACGATCGAGATCCTGTCATCCCTGCCAATCTTGCAACGATTATTGGGTCGGTTGACGGCTTGAACAGCATCCAGAGAATGCGTCCTGCGGGTGCAGGAACCAAGGGTGTTCGCGGCCCCGACTACAGTCCCGGCCCGTTGCGCCAGGAGGGGCCTGTCGCGCACGGCGATTCTTCGCGAGCACTCGTAAACCCATCCACTACAAGCAAAAAAGGCAGCCAGATCGGATCGCAACTCACCAACGGCTTCATTGATCCGACTGACATATGGAACTCAAATGGGTACGACTACAACGCTCTTCAAGCACAGGGGCATTGCTGCAACCCGCTGCACAACTCGGGCGGTTCGCCGGTGGAGACTTCGATTGGTCTCGCTACCGATGGAGATTTTGCAGACAGCGATTGGCTCGGTTTTCACAACCAGTACCCCTATCTTGCCTGGTTCTACCATCGTGTATGGGTCGGTGGAACGCCCTACTGCTGCGACGACGAGACAACGCTCGATCTGGAGTGGTCGGTTGCCACCTCTAACAGCCGCGGGTCTTACCAAGACACAGCACAAGTGTGGGTTTACGAGGCTGCGTCCGGATTCGGATCTTTCGGAACTTTGTATCAGCAGATGTTGACCGACAATCATGTACGCGTCGTTAACATCAGCTACGGCCTTGCTGAATATGCCGGGGTATCCGACAGCGTGATGAACTCATGGCATGCCATCTTTAACCAGATGATTGGCCAGGGCTGGACAATTATGGCGGCGTCAGGTGACGGTGGCGCATCCACAGGTTGCGGCGATTTCCTTGCGACAATCTATCCCGGATCTGACCCCGATGTCGTTGCAGTGGGCGGTTCGCAACTCGAACTCTACAGCGATGGCACGTTTGCTGCTGAAGTAGCTTGGACGGGTGATACGTCTTCAGGCTCCTGCTCTAAAAATGATGGTGGATCGGGAGGCGGGTGCAGCGCCAAGTGGTCCGCGCCAGGCTATCAGTCTTCTCCTTATTGCGGTTCTGGTAGCCGCAGCGTACCTGACATTGCGCTGAACGCAAGTTCACACTCGGGACAGAATTATTATTTCAACGGCGCGCTGCGCGGAGTGGCCGGCACCAGCATCGCTTCTCCCATGATGTCGGGGTTTGTCGCTCAAGCAGATGCGTATCTGCTGTCGATCGGGCTTGGCGGGGCACCACTCGGCGAGATCGATTACAAGATCTACTGGCTGGCTCAGCATCCGGGCTCGAGCTACGAGGCTCACTACCCGTTCTACGACATCAAATCCGGCTGCAACAGCAATGACGACACCGCCTACTGGGGTCTCGGCTATTATTGCGCCGGTACTGGCTACGACGCAGTCACAGGGTGGGGATCATTCAACGCTCTGCAACTCGCGTGGGGTTTCAACACCTATGATCTTGGAGACTTCGGCGCGCCGGTGGTGCATTTCAGCGGCCCTACGGTGAGCCATACCTCCGACACCTGGTTCAATACCGACCAGACCGTAAGCTGGACCGTAACCGATACCGGCGGCGGTTATCCCGCGACTGGCGTGTCCGGCTTTTCGCAGGCGTGGGATAGTCCGTTCAGCGATCCGACGTCCGAAGCCACTCCGGGCAGCGGTAATTCCTTCTATAGCGGTCCACAATTTCCCAACGCAACCTCTGGGTACCTTCAACTCTCCTGGGCTGGACAGGGCTGCCACTACGCGACCGTCGATGCATGGGACAACAGCGGCATTACATCGGGAAACCAGTACTACTACTGGCTCTGCTATGACACGGTCAAGCCAACGATTAGCATTGCAAGCTCGCCGGTTGCAAACAGTTACGGTTGGAACAAGCAGTCCGTTTCGGTGGCACTCACCGCCACGGACCCAGGCAGCGGTGCCTCGGGTATCAAGAAGACCTTCTACGCGATTGATACCGGAGCGTGCTCCGCGGGAACACTTGGTTCCTGCGCTGTCTACACCGGCCCTTTTACTATCAGCGCGCCAGGAAAGCACTACATCTACTACTTCACTGAGGACAATGCAGGTAACTTCAGCCCTGAGCCGTTTAAGTATGTCGACATCGACGAAACCGCGCCAGTGACATCGGCGACCTTGGCCGGCACACTCAATGGAGCGGTGTATGACACGGCGGTGAAAGTAACGCTGAGCGCCACGGATCTCCTGAGCGGCGTTCAAAGCACCTCATACCAGTTGGACGGCGGAGCAGTCACTCCCTACTCGGCTCCCATAAACGTACTGGCTTTGGGCAGCCACACGCTGAAGTTCTACAGCACCGATAATGCAGGCAACACAGAAACTGCAAAATCGGTCGCCTTCACGATCAAAGCAAAAACAACGGCAACGCTCACTGTGACCCCAAACCCGTCGGTAAACGGTCAGAGTGTCACCCTCAAGGCGATTGTCGCCGCTTCTCCCTCGGGAACGCCGACCGGGACAGTGACCTTCAAGCGCGGCACCACCACGCTGGGCACGGTCACTCTCGCGGGCGGTATCGCCAATCTCACAACCACAACCCTCCCCGTTGGCAGTGATCCTCTGACGGCTACATACTCCGGCGCAACGAGCTTCTTCGGCAGCACTTCGGCAACTGTGACTGAAGTGGTGCATGAAAAAACTACAACCACGCTTACCTCCTCGCTCAACCCGGCGGGAGTTGGAAAGAAGATCACATTTACCGCGAAGGTCCATGCGTCCATTTCTGGAACTCCCACGGGCACGGTGACCTTTAAAAATGGCGCAACAACGCTTGGCACTGCAACTCTCAGCAGCGGGACAGCAAGCTTTGCAACCACAACGCTTACTGTCGGAACGCACTCCATAACAGCGGTCTATGGCGGCAGCTCGACCTACGCGGGCAGCACGTCGGCAGCCCTCTCCCAGGTTGTGCATTAGAACGAAACGTACTAGAAACACTCGAGGCCGTCTGCTAAGTCAGACGGCCTCGTTATGTTTGATAAAAACCAGCTGGTCTCGAGAGCGCGCTGTGCAGTACCAGGGATGCAGAACGTCACATTCCGAAATTTCACCACATATGTAGAACCTGCGTGAGTTGTTGACTATCTACAATCGGATAGTGTAGATAGTCATTGTATGGGTAAACCGAGCGATCTCGTACAAGGCACACTCGATCTGTTGATACTGAAGACGATTCTGCTTGAGCCGAAACATGGCTGGGCGATTGCCAAGCGCATCCAGCAAATTTCAAACGAAGTTCTGCAAGTGCAGCAGGGCTCGCTGTATCCCGCGCTCCATCGGCTGGAGCAGCAAGGGTGGATACGGTCGAAGTGGAGCGAGACAGACACGGGCCGTCCGGCGAAGTTTTACTCGCTGACTACCGCTGGGCGTGCGCAGCTCGAGCGCGAAAAGGAAAGCTGGAGCCGGCTATCCAACGCAATCAATCTCATCATCAATGAGGCGTAGCAAACCAGGAGGGCCAGATGCGTATTCTCGCTAGATTTCGCATGTCCATTTTGGCGCTGTTCCACCGTCAGGCTGAGACTGCGCGCCTCAACGACGAACTGCAATTTCATCTGGATCAGCAAATTGCCGAGAATGTGGCTCGCGGTCTGTCCGCCGAGGAAGCGCGAATGGCAGCGGTGCGTTCGTTCGGCAATCCATCACTTTTGCGCGAGCAGGCTCGCTCCACCTGGGGCTGGAGTTGGCTCGAGAAATTTTTACGCGACTTGCGATATGGCGCACGTACACTCGCGCGCTCGCCCGGTTTCACGCTGCTGTCGATTCTCGTGATGGCCCTGGGAATCGGCTCCACGACTTCGCTTTTCACAATCGTGCGCGCGGTGTTGCTCAAGCCATTGCCCTTTGCAGAGTCTGACAAACTTGTCGCTGTTTATGAACACTTCCGCCACTCGACAGAGGGGGACGGGTTCAATGTCGTTGCACCTGGCGACTATCGCGACTGGCGTGAACAGACCCATGGGTTCGAGGACATGGCTGCATGGCGCGGTTACGGGTTTAATCTCACGGGCGAACACGGCGAGTTGCCTGAGGTAGTAGAGGCTGCCGGCGGCTCCTCAAATCTTCTGTCGGTTCTTGGCGTCCAACCTTCCCTTGGGCGGGCGTTCAATGCAGAAGAAGACCGGCCCGAAGCCACACACGTGGTTATGCTTACCTGGAGGCTTTTTAAACGGCGCTTTGCAGGCGATGCATCGATACTTGGCAGGCAGATTCATCTTGATGCTACTGCTTACACCATTGTGGGCGTGCTGCCAGAGTCGTTCACCTACCCTGATGCGAACGTGCAATTGTGGGTACCGTATGGGCAGACCTTCACGCCCGAGGTATATGCGATGCACGACAGCCACATGAGCCATGTGATCGCCCGGCTCAGACCTGGTATAAGCGCTGCGGTAGCAACCAAACAGGTAAGCGCAGTGCAGTATCAGCTGCACCTGGCAAACCCGTCCAAGCCAGTCGCTGAGGACGCTGTCTTTCGTCCATTGATTGATGATGTGGTGCTCGATGTGAAGACGCCGTTGATTGTCTTGCTGTGCGCCGTCGGATGCATGTTGTTGATCGCTTGTCTCAATGTTTCAAATCTTCTCGTGGCACGCGGAGCGTCGCGTCGCAAAGAAGTCGCTGTGCGCGGTGCACTGGGCGGGAGCCGCCTTACGCTCATTCGCGAACAGATGGCAGAGTGCCTGTTGATCTGCGTTGCCGGCGGGTCATTGGGACTGCTGCTGTCGCTGCTCTCGACCCGTTGGCTGGCACTCCACTGGCGAGATCTTCCGCGCGCGGAGTCTATTGATGTGGATGGACCGGTGCTCGTATTCTCGATCGCACTCGCCGTTTTCGCGGCACTCTTAGCGGGCTTGTTGCCCGCGATCTCTTCTACAGGTAGTGGAGTTTTTGCGGCCCTGCAGGAATCCTCCCGATCGATAGGCGGCAGTACGTCCCGTTCCAGGCTTCGCAAGACGATGCTCACGGCGGAGATATCGCTCACCGTCATCTTGCTGGTGTCGGCAGGATTGCTTTTCAAGAGCTTTCTTCACCTGCGCACTGCAGACCTGGGCTGTGTCACCGACCATGTACTCACCATCAAGTATGGCTTGCCAGAGAAACAATACGATACTCGCCAGAAGGTGATTGCCTTTCACGAGACCCTGCTTGAGCGGGTGCGCCGGCTTCCAGGAGTTCGTGCCGCAGCGCTCATTTCCACACCGCCCGGGGGAGGCTACGAGAGCGATCATGTATTCACAATTCCCGGGCGCCCTGCTCCCGGCGGCTTCAACTTGCAGTACGACGCTCTGTATCGCACCATCGATCCTGAATACTTCGGCGCCATGCAAATTCCATTGATCAGCGGCCGCTTCTTCACCAATCAGGAGCGCCTTACGAACGACCACTACATCATCGTTAGCAGGAAATTTGCGACTCAATTCTTTCCCGGCGACACTCCGATTGGGAGACGCATCAATGTGGCGTGGAATGGCAAGCCGGAAGACTTCGAGATTCTCGGCGTTGTCGGCGACACCGTTTACGACGTGACTCAACCGATCAAGGCCACGATGTATTTCCCTATCCTCTCTGGAGTTCCCGCGCAGACCGGCAGTTCTACGATCGTGTTGCGTACGGCGGGCGACCCGCTTGGATTCTCCGTTCCAATTCAGCAGCAAGTAGCTTCCCTCGATCCGGCGTTGCCCGTTTACGACGTCCTCACGATGGATCAGATTCTCGGAAAGACCACAGCCAGTCAGAGTTTCAGTGCCACCCTGGTGATCGCTTTTGCCGGGTTGTCATTGCTATTGGCGGGCGTCGGGCTATACGGAGTTCTCTCTTACCTGGTGACCCAGCGCATTGTCGAAATCGGAATCCGCATCGCGCTGGGCGCACAAAGATCCGAGGTTCTGCGCATCGTGCTGCTCGACGGCTTGCGTCCAGTTCTGATCGGATTGCTGGCGGGCCTCGCAGGCGGCGCGGCGGCGGGCGCTTTAATTCGCTCGATCCTCTATGGGACCAGTCCCTTCGATCCGTTGGTGCTTGCCGCGATCGTGGGTTGTCTTCTCTTCACAGCGATTGTGGCCTGTGCAGTGCCGGCAATTCGCGCATCGCGTATCGAACCAGTGCAGGCGTTGCGAATGCAATGATATTTGACGGTTGGGAAACTTTCAATTGAGGTAGTCAGAACAGACCAGAGGTCAACTTTGCGTCTTTGTTTTGCTCCCAGCAGAGAGGTTTCCACCTAACTCAACTGGTGATCCTGCCCGCGCGGCCTGCAAACCTGAACTACATTTTGTCTTCATAAAGAATTGCCGCGTGTGCTTGCCAGCGCGGTCTCAGTGCGATCATCACGCCGCCGCATCAAGGCGACAGTCTCGATTCTCGATCGTGACATCGGTCACATACTTCATCGATCGGCAAGAGTATGTTCCCGTCGTAATCGGGCAGATGGATTTGCCCAGATGATCGTCAGTCTGACGAATTCCTTCCTCGCCCAATCACAGTAACGTCGTCGACACGTGCGCCCCGGGATCGGGAGGACTCATGCTGGGTCTAGGCAAAGCTGCCATCCTACAGGATTCTCAGCACGGATTGTCTCGGACGGAGTCATGGGCAGGTGGACTGCAAACGTTGACACCGCTCCGTGGGAGATCCTCGCGCAACTGCAATTCGGCAGGCCAACTGTGGGCGTCACCAGGGAAGACTCGCGGGCTGGTCACCATGGTCGCGCTCACCCATCCTCATCACCTCATTGACCGCCGAACAGTCAGGGGGAGAATGCCGCGGCGGGGACGTAGCCGTCATGCTCGGAAACGGAGATGGAACCTTTGCGCCGACAGCTTCCTACTACCCCACCGGGGACTGGACGCAAGATGCAGTGTTGGCGGATATGAATGGGGACCACCGCCCGGACCTTGTCGTAACCAATCAATTGAGCGGTTCCTACAGCGTGTTGTTGAATGCAGGCTCTGGAAAGTTCGCAACGGCTGTGAACTATCGAAGCCCCGAATCGCTGGCAGGCGATTTTGTTGTCGGCGATCTGAATGGCGATGGACGACCTGACCTGACGATCTCTACCGGCAAAGGCGTAGAGGTATTGCGGAATACCGGGGCAGGTCAACTCTATGCGCCAGTATCAGTGGCGCACTTTCACCAATATTACCCAGCTCTAACGTATGCAGCCGATATGAATTACGATGGAATTCCAGACCTGGTTGGATTTGCCCGTCCGAGCTTTGCATACGATGGGTGTTATGACCCTGCTCAACAAAATGACTTTGTCATAACCAGTCAGAAAGGCCAGCCGCTCGCGAACGTCAACGGAAACTTGATGACTCCGTTCTATTACATGTCGGACATCGGCCTTGGCGATTTCGATCATGATGGCAGTCTCGAAATACTGTCGACAGGCATGGACAAGTACGACGGTGCCACACAGTTAGCCGTGCAGCGAGTTGACGGATCGATTATTCAGCCTATCTTCACAGCTGATGAATATGGATCGTCCGGCGCCGCGTCGGTCGGAGACTTCAATCGGGACGGCTATGCCGACGTGGCGCTTGCAAACGACGGTACGCAAATCCTCCTTGGCGACGGGAAGGGAAGTTTCACGTTTGGCAGAGTCTACTCATCTGGCTCTGAGCCTCTCGCAACTCGAGACTTGAACGGCGACGGCAAACCGGATCTGATCTTGAACGGTAGCGGCGGGATCCAGATCTTGCTGGGAAATGGAAATGGAACGTTCCAGACCCCGAAGCCATACGCCATCGTAGAGGGACCAAATTACCTGGCCATTGCGGACTTCAATGGCGACGGGAAGCCAGACTTGGCCATAGCAGGTGGAAGCGAGGTGTCGCTGCTTTTGAACAACGGAAACGGCACCTTCAAGAATGCAGTGAATTATCCAACCGGAGGCCCTGTAAGCGCGATTGCAGCGATCAGTCTGGCTGGCGATGGCAAGCCAGGGGTGCTGATCGCCGACAGCAAAGACAACAAATTGGTTCTGCTCGTCGGCGATGGAAAGGGCAACCTGGGGGCTCCGGTCTACTACTATCCCGGCGGAGGCGCGCCGCACGGATTGACTGTGGCCGATTTCAATGCCGATGGCGCGCCCGATGTCGCCGTTGCGGATGAGACCACCAGCAGTTACATGATTCTGTACAACACGGGTGGGACATCCCTTAAGCTGGCTGCCAGCATCGCCAAACCCATAGCCGGACAGCGAGTGACGTTTACCGCAACGGTGTCTGCCAGTATTGCGGGCAGCGGAACACCGAGCGGTAAGCTGGCCTTCAAGGACAATTCGACCACTCTTGGCACGGTTAGCCTTAGCGGCGGGAAGGCGACGTTTAGCACAGCTTCTCTTGCCCGAGGTACGCACACCATCAAAGGCTCTTATTTCGGAAACAGCAGCTTCAATCCCCATCTCTCAACGGGGCTGACGATAACGGTGCAATAACGGTTGATCTAAAGTTACGAGGGCGGAGAGAATTCTTCAGGAATTTGGCGGTCGGCCTGTAAATGGCATCAGCATTGCGGTCTTGCGTGCATATGCATCATAGGCGTCTTCGCCGAGTTCTACCCGCAAGAAGCGCTCCTCCCGGCGCGCTCTTGTGTAGAAGGCCAAGGTCAAAACAGCGGCCCCAAATAACGCGTAAGATGTTCCCTTCTCCAAGGCAGTTGCGAACGTGGCAAAGATGAGGCCCGAATAGATCGGATGGCGCACGAGGCGATAAGGGCCCGTATCGACGACGTGGTGGCCGGCCTTTTTGGTCAGCCAGTCCGACCAAAGGCGCCCCAGGTGAATGCGAGCCCACCAGACGAACGAGAATCCGGTAGCTGTCAGTGCCACCAATATCCATTTCAGTGCATCGTTAAGGTGCCAAAACTGCACTTGCCCGTAGTAGCTTCGGTCTGAGAACGGCGCACACAAGAGAGTCGCGCTGGCCCAAAAGAGAATGCGGAAAACAATTTCGGCAGCAATCCCCCCCCCTTTTTCAGTGCGGTTGGACCAAAACGCCGCTACGCCCCACGACGCCAGCCAGGCCACCCAAAGCGCGATGATCGTCGACTCCGGCGTCATAAGGTCCTGCCTCGAAGTCTGCTCCACCAATTCGCAAAGTTTCCGGACCGCATGAAAAGTCTCACGCTTATCGATGCCGCACTCCCGGGCATGGTCCCGCCACGGACCTTTCCTTTGCCGTTCGAAGTCAATATAAAGCTCTGGCAGTTTTCCTTCAACACACTTCCTGAACTTCCCGAACTTCTGACCGAGAGACGTGAACCTGCACTTCTCGACTGGCTTTTCGATAAGAAGATGGAGCATCCGGAGCTATTACTACCGCCAAGCGGAAGCGTCGTCGGCATCGACGAGAGTGATGTGATGAGTGTGGGCGCCCCTGGTGCCTGGGATCAAGATTACCGCCGTTTTTCGTGAGGGCCCAACCTTCGGTGAGTTCCATGTCCAGGGCCGCAGAGAAATCCGCCTTGGTTGCGTCTCTCTTGGGGGACAAAGACCATTGGGCCTCGGATCTCATACGGGCCGGTTGCGGAGGTTGGCGGCGTGTAGCCATTCATCACCCCTCTGAATTTCTTATGCGACGAATTCTGAGCCAGCGCGCCGATGGACTGTCTTTGCACTTTCACCGAAATGCTCTTGCAGGTGAGTCCGATCTTTTGCAGATTTATACACAGTTAGGAACCGCCGTTTTGGAAGGCGAATAATAGCACATAGGATAAATAGCGGGAAGTCCTACACGGGACTGCAAACCTTCTAAGAATAACTAAGAATCCGAGAGAGCAACTGATTGGGTTGCTGGAGTGGAGTCCTCCGTAGTCAGATCTCTCGGGGTCTGTTTGCGGTGAGTAACACCTCCCCCACCGCGAGCTTTGCCGGACTTATATCGGAGGCAAGAGAAAAATGTTCCTCAGGAGACACAAAATGATCCACATAAGCCTTAAAGCGCGAAAATTATTGCGCCTGGCCGTCTGGCTGTTAGCTGTGTTCGGCGTAGTTACCGGCACACATAGCCTCGCTCAATCGGGCCGCGGTACGTTGACCGGCTCGGTAAAGGACCCCAGCGGCGCGGTTATTTCAGGTGCCTCCCTCGACCTGACAGAGACAAGCACGGGTAGTCGTCGTTCGGCGGTAGCGAGCGCAGAAGGCTTCTTTACATTTCCTGAACTGTCCCCTGGAACCTACTCTCTAAAAGTAACCTCGCCAGGATTTGAGTCTTATACGCAAAGTGGTGTCACGGTGAGTGTCGGCAGTACCGCAACGCTCAATGCCGTCTTGCAAATTGGCGCAGCCACACAGAGTGTTACCGTGACCGGTGATGCCTCGCAGTTACAGACTGATTCTTCCGACATCGGTACAACGGTGCCAACCGAGTTGATCGAAGATCTTCCACTGCAGTTCAATGGCACGGTTCGCAATCCACTGCAATTCGTTCAGTTAACACCTGGATTTTCCGGTGTGGATACGAACTCTCCGACACAGCAGGGCGGTTTCAAGCTGAACGGCGGGCAGCAGTCAGGAACCGACATCTTTGTCGACGGGGCTACTATCGAGCTCGCTTCAGCCAATTTGCAGATGAATTATGGAGTTAGCGTCGAAGCGGTGCAGGAATTCAAAGTGATGACGAATAGCTTCGACGCGCAGTACGGAAGAACGAGCGGAGGATTGGTAAACCTGGTGACAAAGCCAGGCACAAATATTCTGCATGGATCGCTCTACGACATTCTGAAAAACAAATCACTGGATGCCAATAGCTGGATCGGCAATTTGCAGGGCTCGCCCAGGCCGGTAGACACTCAAAACGATTTTGGCGCCATCATCTCAGGCCCGGTCTATATCCCCAAGGTCTATCATGGCCGCGATAAGACGTTCTTCATGTTCAACTATGAAGGCTTCCGGTTTAACACCGGAGGAAATGGCCTGAATGGCGCTCCGACACAAGCCATGTCGACGGGAGACTTCTCCGCTTTACTGCAGCCGGTCACGGTTTTCGGGAATACGTATCCGGCACACATTCTCTACGATTACTCCACCTGCACTGGTGCGAATCAGGGCCAAACATGCCAGGCCTATCCCGGCAATAAGATTACCCAGGCGCCGGATCCGATTTTCAAAGCGTCCATCCCGTATCTGCCCATCGCACCCTCGACCGCGACCTCCCCGTATCAGAATCTCTACCAGTCTTCGGTGAACGTAACCAACGCCAACATGTACGAAGTGCGCATCGACCAGAACTTTGGGGCGAAACAGAAAATCAGCGGCAGCTACGACTATGATTGGCGTCCCACTGGGTACGTCATCAGTGGCGCCCCATTGGATGCAAGCTCAACGAATCAGCGCACCCACTACGTGCGCTTTGGCTACGACTATATCCTCAGGTCAAATCTCTTGAACCATTTCAATGCAGGCTTCAGCCGGCGCTATCGTCAAGAGTTCAGTGGCATCGGCAGTTATGGAGGAAATTGGCCAAGCAAGCTTGGGCTGAAGGGAGTCAAGGACACGACGTTCCCGGTTTTCAATTACGACTATCAGAACCGCGCAGCCCTGCCGAGTGACGGAGCCAACCAGTTTTACGACAATACTTACCAATATGACGACACGGTCTCGTGGCAGCACGGTCGCCACAGTCTTGCGTTCGGCGTTGAAGCACGTTTGCAGGAATTCAACATAAATATTCTCACCGGCACATCCGGCGAGTTTCACTTCAGTTCTGGTCCAACCAGCAATTCGACAGATACTGAGTCTGGGTTCGGATACGCGAGCTTCTATCTTGGGGCTGCTTCCAACGCTTACATAGCATTGCCCGAGGAACTCGGATGGCGCGTGAAATACTATGCGGCATTCGTACAGGACAATTGGAAGTTAACTCCCCGGCTGACTGCCAATTTAGGCTTCCGCTACGAGATACCCACGCCGGTCACCGAGGCCCACGGTCAACAATCATTCGTCAATCCGACTCTTCCCAATCCCGGAGCAGGCGGACTTCTCGGAGCCTATGAATTCTTAGGCAAAGGAGCAGGCAGGACGGGCTCAAACAGTTCGCAGAATACATTTCATAGTTCGTATGGTCCGCGTATCGGATTTGCTTACCAGTTAAGACCGAGTACGGTAGTTCGCGCAGGATACGGAATCTACTACCAGAATTTGAAAATTGGCGGCTTTGGCGAAAACGACTCTCAGGGCTTCTTTGGGAGTTATAACTACCCCAGCACCTCCAGTTCGCAAACTCCGGTAGCCGTTCTCGCTGGGATTACTGCTTATCCTGGACCGACGCCTCCTTTCATCAATCCGACAGTGATGAACGGCTTGGGGCCGACCTTCGTCCTGTCGAAAACAGCACGCCCCGGAACGACACATACCTGGTCACTCGATATTGAGCAACAACTGCCGGCAAAGATGATCCTGGATGTGGCTTATGTCGGCGATCACGGCGATCATCTGCAGGCCTTCATGCACGATCCGAACCAGGGTCTGCCCGCCAATATGGTACTTGGCAACTGCCTGCAGCAAGACATCAGCGCCCAAGGGCCCGGTACAGCATGCGCAGGTCAGGCACTTGTGCCATCGCCTTATCCAGGATTCTCGGGTTCAGTTTCTCAGGCGCTGCGGCCGTTTCCGCAATACGCCAATGCACAAGTAGATTCAGTAACCATGTCCGATCCGTTTGGCGTTTACACTTATCACGCGATGCAGGTTGCCCTGCAAAAGCGCTTTTCAGGGGGCTTGACCATGCTTGCAAACTATACGTGGTCAAAGACACTTACCAATGCCGACTCGGAGTATCCGTCACAGTCGAATTGGAACGGCAACGGCAACTCGGGAGCATTGAACACTTACAACCTGAAGGTCGAAAAGGGACTTAGTCAATACGACATTCCGCAACGGCTGATTTTGAGTTACTCATACCAACTGCCTTTTGGAAAGGGCAGGGCATTGCTCAACACGGGAGGCGTTGTGAACGCTGTTGTGGGAGGATGGCAGATTGCAGGCGTGCAGTCTTACCAGGGTGGAACTCCACTGTCCGTCACTTCGCCTAACTGGAACTCCGGAATTTTCGCTGGGGCTCTCGGCGCCAACTCTCGTCCCAATTTGGTTCCCGGAGTGAAGCCGAATGGCTTTTCCGGCGGAAGCTTTGTATTCGGGCAAAGCCGCAGATTGAATCCGGCAGCATTTGTACCCGCGCCTAACTATACCTTTGGCGACGCGCCGCGAGCACTCACGATTCGCGAATTTGCCAGCCACAACGAAGACTTGAACTTCTCCAAGCAGATTCCTATGTTCACAGACAGGATCAACACGGTCTTCCGCATGGAGTTCTTCAATGCGTTCAATAGGGCGGGCCAGTATACCGGCTTCGACACAGCGGCCGGGGACAGCAACTTCGGCCACGCCTCGAATCGACAAAATGGACCACGAAGTATTCAAGCGCAGCTTCGATTCTCCTACTGAAAGCTGCACAGTCTCCCGGACTTCGGATGGAGGTCCGGGAGATGGAGCCCACAAATGTTTCCCAACCGGTCATGGAGATACGTGCCGCTCCCATGCGTCTTGGCATTGATTTGCATGCTCCCTACTTTGGGCACTGCGCAGGAAGCCAGTTCGAAGGTCGAGGAACACTTTGTCGCGGCGCAACAGGATCAACAGAATGGCCGGCTCGATGCGGCCGTGCACGAATATCAGACTGTCCTTCAGCTCCAGCCTGAACTCGCCGAAGCCTATGTAAACCTCGGGCTCGTGTATTACGCACAAGCAAAGTTCGAGCAGTCTGCTCGTGCCTTGACTCGCGCTGCCGTATTGAAGCCGGGCATGCGCGGCGTGAACCTTTGGCTGGGAATCGATGATGTGAAACTACGTCTTCCCACGCAAGGAGTCGCGCTTTTGGGCAAAGCTGTGCGACAAGACCCTACAGACAAATTGGCACAGATCTGGCTGGGAACAGCGCTTTGGGACGCCGGACAGATCGATGCGGCACTCTTTCAATTTGGGAAGGCAAGCGCCCAGTTTCCTGACGATCCGGACGTGCTTTTTGCGCGTGGCGAGGCCTACGGCAAGGCAGCCACTCAACAGACCCAGGAACTTCTCGAGAAATCTTCCGGAACGGCCCTTTCGGATCTGATTTACGGAATGCATTACGCTGAGGGGCGCGAATGGATAAAGGCCGAGGGCCACTTTCGTCGGGCCATTCAGCGTGACCCACACATGCTTGATGCGCGACTGGAGTTGGGTCGGACATTTCTTCAGCAGGACAACCTGCGTGAGGCGCACCTGCAACTTGATGACGCTGTGACGATGGCGCCATCTTCTGCTGCCGCACGGGCTCTGAGCGGGGTGGTGTTGTTGCTGGAGCAGCAGAGGGAGCAAGGTATTTTGCGCATCGAGAGGGCCCTCGCAATCGACGAGAGCGAGGCGCTTGATAGTTTAGGGCTGCCTGCAGAGGATCATCTGGATAAAGCCGATAACCGCGGCGTTGGCGCTGAACTTTCGCGTCTAAGTGGCGTGACCGCAAAAGTAATGGAATCCGCTCCAAGCCCAAGGCTTGCAGAAAACGCTGCGGCCGCTGCTCTGTATGAGTTGGCCGGCGATGAGGAGAGCGCAGCGCAGGCATATCAGCGGATCGGTCGAGCATACTCGGAATCAAGTTCGAACGTGGTCACGCCGGCCGTCAGGGCGATGCATCAACACCGCTACGAAGATGCTGAGCCCCTGCTGTTACGCTGGCTTGCGGCGAAACCTGACGATGACGCCGTACGTTACAACTTGATTCAGGTGAGGCGAAAGATTTCGGCGGCGCAGATTATCCGACTGCTCGCCGTGGCGCCGGATTCTTATCATGTGCATCAGTTGCTCGGTCAGCTATATGTCAGCCGTGAAGAGGACGACCAGGCACTGAGTGAGTATCTTGCTGTAGCCGCCGCTCGGCCCGATCTTCCTGAGGTTCATTTCTGGCTCGGGCACCTTTACTGGAAACATGGAGATGCGGATCATGCGATTGCGGAACTGACGCGAGAGTTGCAGCTCAGTCCCGGCCATCCTGAGGCCAATGCGGAATTGGGCACTGTACTCGTGGCCGAAGAGCGCGCCGTAGAAGCGATTTCGCATCTCGAATCGGCAATACGCAGCAAGCCGGATCTTTGGCCAGCCTATTCACAATTGGGACGGGCTTATGCGATGGAAAAAAACTACATCCGCGCTGAGAAAGTGTTGCAGCCTGCATTGGCGCACGATCAGGATGGAAACACTCACTACCAATATGGCTTAGTGCTCCGCGCCGAAGGCAAGACAGCGCAAGCGACCAAGATTTTCGCCGAGGTGCGCGCTATCAAGAGCGAAAAGATGGCTGCTCCTGCAACAGACGACGCGGCAAACGCTGGTGCAAAGTGATGACATGGCAACGCAGGATCGCGCCGGGTCTGCTCTTGTTCGCAGTTGTCTCTTCTGTGCGAGCTCAATCCACGGCATTGAACGAAGGCGTCGCATTCATTCGCGACGGTCGATTTGATGAGGCGCTTGTCAAGCTGGAACAGGCGCATCGGATTGCGCCGCGTGATTCTTCGATTGAGAATTTGCTGGGGATCACAGAGACAAAGCGTGACCACATCGCAGAGGCAAATAAGCATTATCGCGATGCGATTCGCCTGAACCCGTTGCAGGCAGCGCCGCATCGGAATCTGGGTTTCAATCTGTTGAACTCGAAGGACTATGTGGGCGCGGAACCCGAACTGCGCGAAGCCGCACGCATGGACCTCAACGATCACTTTGCGCATTTCTATCTGCTACTGCTTGCCCTCGCAACCAACCATGATGAAGACGTGCTGGCAGAGGCGCCCGGTGCAGGCCAACTACTCGACAATGATCCCGAGGCAGGGGCCGGGCTCATCAATGCGGAAGTTCGCGCGGGCCGCGTGGATGAGGCGACGACCCGTATCGAGCACATGGAAGTAGCCAACCAACTCTCATCCGCGCAGGAGTATTCGATCGCGGTCATTCTCAGTCAGCACGCGTTCCACAACCAAGCGGTCCATTGCTTCGAACACATCGTTAACCTCGATCCAACGTGGGAAAACCGTTATAACCTGGCGATTGAATTGCTTTATGACGGGCAGCCGGCTAAGGCTTCCAATGCACTGGCTGGCTTGCACACTGAGCGACCCGCAAATGCGGATGTCCTTATGCTGCTCGGGTCGGCATATGAGTCGCAGCAAAAAATGCCCGAGGCTCTCGAGGCCTATCGAGCCGCTCTCGTGGCCGACCCCTTGAATCCGGACAGAACCCTTGATTACACGCGCTTGCTGATGGATATGGATCGCTACGATGAGGCGATCCAGGTGGTGCAGTCTGGCATCGGTGAAACTTCATCCGCGGCACCGTTGCAACTGCGTCTGGGTGCAGTTGAAATGGTGAAAGGAAAATACGCTGAAGCGCGGGATGCGTTCCGTGCGGCGCTGGCGATAGATCCACAACTCGATGCGGCTTATGTTGGCCTTGCGCAGACGTATGCGCGCCAAGCGAACGACCTTGAGGCGATTCACGTTCTTGAGGACGCGCGCGAAAAACTTCCTAACCACTATTTGCTGGAATACTACATTGGCATGTTAGCCAGCCGGTTGGGCCGTGAGCAGGAAGCTACCGTGGCCCTTGAACAAGCAGCAAAATTACAGCCACAGTCGGCCGATCCATTTTTTGAAATTGGCAAGCTTTATGAATCACGGCAAGACTGGGTGCAAGCTCGTCAGGCGCTCGAGCACGTCGTCGACTTGAATCCGCAGTTTGCGCCCGCACACTATCAATTGAGCCGCATTTATGCGCATCTGGGACTGAACTCCAAAGCAGAGCAGGAGGCCAAGCAAACGCACGCCTTGGTACAAGCGCAACGCGATGAGGCGCTCAACAGGCAGCGTGAGCGGGGCGCTAGTTTCCAGCCGCAACCGCGTGAGACGTCCGCACCCTAACCTTCAAGCTGAATTTGTTGACCTCTGCCACACTGCTCAGCGGTCGCTTTCCCGGCTTTGGATGATTTGAGGAATGATTGAAGATGGTTTATAACGGAAGACTGCTGCGCCGCGAGTTTCTTGTCCTTTCAGCCCTTGCTACCGCGGCGACATTGATCCCGGAGTCGGTGAACGCCACTCAATTATCTGATAGGGGTCTCGTCTCTCTACGTGTGACGGGCGATGCGCAACGGGGATACGGGTTGTTGATTCTCCATCGCGGCCACGGCATCGCACGACATCATCAAGGTGGAGAATTCTCTGCTGTCTTCCAGAACAGTGAGCGGAGCCTTGAGGACCGAGCCGATGACTGGAAGGCGACTTCGTGGAAAGGAGATGAGCAGCGGGTGAGTCTCTCCGGCGAAATGCTGCTCAAGAACCTTCGCACAACGGTTTTTGTCCAAGTCTCCTATGAGGTTCTTTCATTGCAAGTGGTCAAGAAGACGATTCAATTGCGCCAGGAAGACATGTTCACCATGCTTTACCAGATAACGAACCGGATGGAGCCAATGGATGAACAGGCAAAGGTGTGGAGCTTTGATCATGCGCATTGCAAAGGCGGTGCGCTGCACGAATATTTCCCGGCCGCAGGCTTCCGTACACGGAGCGGAGTTACCGTAGGGCTCCTCACAGATTCCGGATATCGCAATCAATGGAGCCGCATCATCCGACGGGATGGAACGCCGCTGAAGCCCACTCCTGCCAGTATCCCCGATCTAAATCTCTATCTGCTTCCAACGATGGCCGAGCGTGGACAGCGGGGCGCATACATTCAGCAAACGTTCGGTGAGGCCACCGTCCAATTGTCCGGTGAGGGATCGCGTTTGCCGCTCGATCTGCCACCGCCTTCGCAATGGAAGAAGCGTGGCGAGATCCGGATTGAGCAGCATGAAAACGTGACCACACTAACTCCCAGCGCTCGCAGCGATCTTGTTCTGCTGCCGTTTGCAGCAAAAGGCGGTGAGGTCTACTCACTGACTCTGAGATATCGCTCTCCTGGTGCGCTATCTGTGCGTGCCTGGGATACAGACGATGAGTTGCAGGAACTTGGCGATCTCACACTCTTCAATGACACTGTACCGGCTTCTTCCACATCCTTCATGGAATTTCATCATTCCTTTGTCGTGCCCGCATTACAAGGCACAGGAGCGGCGATCGTATTGTCAATTCCAGGTTTTGTGGAAGAGACCTCACACGATTTTGGCGATGGCAAACTGTCGTCATTCGAGATTCAAGATCTTCAACTTTTCCGCATCGTCACAAAGAGCGAACCATATCATCGCCTGGAGATGGGACAGTCGCAGGCAAAGACCGTCTTCATCTTTGTCAGCGACGCGATTCCCGATACACTTCGCGGATATCGCCTTGCCAGCCAGATTCATCTCGCGGATGGCCTCGGCTTCAAAGGTGGTGAGACTGAGAAAGTACTCTACGCCGATGTGATGATGTTGAGTTGGAGCAGCGGGATGGAAGGCCCCCGTCCCATGCTGGCGCCCAGCATCTGGTATTCCGCAGCAGGTGAAATGTATTTGCGCGACAGCTTTTACTCGCTCAACGGCATCCACAATCGCGAACTGAACGAGAAGGTTTTTGCTCTCTGGGCCGACAACCAGGGCGAGGATGGAGCGATCAACACACTGGTGGAACCGAACATTGCCAACCTTGAACGCAAATCCAATGACTCAACGCCTCTCTGGCTGATGTGGGCGCTCCTTAATCGCCGGCGATTTGGCACCGAACTTCCGATGGATAAAGTGCGTAGAGCCGCGAACTACTGCCTGGCGGCTTACGATCCAAGGCGCGAGGGCGTTTGCACGGCCCAGTTCGTCATGGGTCAACTCGACGTCATTCAATATCCTGAGGGCACCAGCATTCTGTGCGAGAACCAGGGAATGCTTGCCGTGTTGCTAAGAGTTATCCGCGAATTACAGATTCCCGAATTGAGCGCATCAATTTCAGAAAACTACATCGCAAAGGTAGAAGAAGGTTATCGCAGCTATTATGATGCGAATCTTGGATTTCTTTGTCCTGCGCGGAACATACGCGACGCGCTTGGCTTTGCCGATATATTTCCCGAGTTTCTATCTCTGTGGCTTTTCAAGCGAACGATTCTGACCGATGAAATGGTCGTGAATCATCTCAATCACATTCCAGTGATGTTGCCGAGAAAGGATTGTCCCCACCCCGAGGAAGCGGGCACCGTGAGGCCGATCTTCATTGGCTTTCCTCAGGCAGCGAAGCAGCGGAATTACTTTACAGAGAAGTGGCACCCCATGGTCAGCGACTCCTTCGCTGCCGGCTATGCAAACAAAGCTGCAGATGGAGTCTATTACAACGGCGGCAGTTGGATGAGGCTTGAAGTGTGCGGGTATGTAACTGGAAAGCTTCATGGATGGCAAAGGGCGGAACACGCAATTGCGAACCGGCTGTGGGCTGAGATTCACACGGACGAAGACTTTCCAACCAGCCAGGAATACCTTCCGACCGATGTGAAAAATCCTTTCTATGGGTATCACCGCGTGTTCGCATGGAATTCATTCGTGCTCCGAGCGTTGGAGATGGCGGAACTGCGGACACCTGAAATGGATCCAGGATTCTTGAAACTGGTCACGTAATGTTTCTTGGTTCCGATGTTTAAGGCGCAAGAACGCTGCACTTAGCGAAACACGTATTCCAGTAAACGATTGAAGGCAGGAAGCTTGCGTTTTGGCCTCCGGCTGCATGACGCTACCGTGTGGGTCAGACCTGCGGGACTTCCGAAGTAGACGCACTTTCAAATGCGAATAGCCACATTTCAGTCGAAATTTTGCCTGCACGGAAGCATGGCGGAAGTGCGTGTGAGTCGAACACACCGTCGCCCGTTAAAGACGACCGCCGGTTTTGAAGACCGGGAGGATCACCGGAGCCCAGGCACTTCCATGGTCGCGCAGCCCAGCCTCTATAATACGTAGCTGCAAAGCTGCAGCAGATTCCCGAATGCAACGGAGAGGTCAGGACAGGAGTGCAATCCTCATCCCCTTTGAGATTGACGCAGCAGGTGAAGGCGGGCGGGTGCGCGAGCAAGCTTGCGCCCGGCTCGCTGCGGGCTGTGCTGGACGCGCTTCCGCCGCAAGCAGATCCGAATCTCCTGGTAGGCTTCGACACATCTGATGATGCAGGAATCTATCGCATTGCGTCAGACATGGCGCTGGTGCAGACTGTCGATTTCTTTACGCCGATGGTTGACGACCCGTTCACCTACGGTCAGATCGCTGCGGCGAATGCGCTGAGTGATGTGTACGCGATGGGCGGGCGGCCACTGACCGCGCTTGCTGTGACGTGTTTTCCGCAAGATGGAGACATGGAAGTGCTGGGGCAGATCATGCGTGGCGGCCTCGAGAAGATGTCAGAAGCCGGATGCACTGTGGTCGGCGGACACACTGTTCGCGATATGGAAATGAAGTTTGGCTACGCGGTCACAGGACTTGTTGACCCCGCACGTGTGTTCACAAATTGCGGAGCCCACGTGGGAGACATCCTGCTGCTGACAAAAGCGATTGGGACGGGCGTCATCACTACTGCTTTGAAGCAGGGTAAGGCATCTACCGCATGGATAGATGGCGCGGTGCGATCGATGACGACGCTGAACAAATCTGCCGCAGCTTTTGCGGCGGAGAGCGACGGCGTTCACGCGATCACTGACGTTACGGGTTTTGGGTTGATGGGACATGGCCGCGAAATGGCGACGGGCAGCGGCGTTGCGCTTGAGATCGAAGCTGAAAGAGTGCCGCGACTCGATGGCGCGCTCGACGCAATCGCGCTGGGTGCGATTCCTGCTGGCCTGCTTGCGAATCGGGATTACGCGGAGTGCGTTGTGTCGGATGCTTCTGCGCGCCGTATTCGTGATGACGTAAGGACATTGCTGTATGACCCGCAGACTTCGGGCGGACTGTTGATCAGCGTGGCTGCGGAAATAGCAGAGGATCTGCTTGCAGCTCTGCGCGGCGCAGGATTGCCTGCAGCAGCAATCGGACGCGTGATGCTGGGAAAGCCGGCGATCATCCTGCGGTAGCGATCTGAAATACGGTGGAATTGAGGGCTCGCGGTCAACGCTATGGAGAATCGTGCAGACAGGAACGGATCGTCCGCAGTGCATCTCTACCGGATGCTGCCCTCGGTGAATGATGTGCTGTTGAGCGCTGGCCTGCGAACGCTTTCTGATTCGTATGCGCGCACGGCTGTTGCCAACGCAGCGCGCAATGTGCTGCAGGGCTACAGGGAAGAGATTGCACGAGGCGAACACACGGTCGTCAGCCTGCAGGAAAGCGTGGATCGATTACCTGCGGCGATCGCTTGCGAATTGAGCCAGCCATTTCAGTTTTCATTGCGTCGCGTGATCAATGCGACGGGAGTGATTCTTCATACAAATTTGGGACGCGCGCCGTTGAGCCAAGCGGCGCTCGCGCATGTTATCGAGGTGGCCAAGGGCTACTCAAACCTTGAACTCGATCTCGACTCCGGAGAGCGGGGCCGGCGCGATGTGCATACTGAATCTCTCATTCTCAACCTGGTGTTGAATACGGGCGTCAACGCGAATACTCATCGTGCGATCGTCGTGAACAATTGTGCCGCAGCTACTTTTGTTGCGCTGCATGCACTCGCATATGGCAAAGAAGTGATTGTCTCAAGAGGAGAGCTTGTTGAGATTGGCGGCGGCTTTCGCATTCCTGAAATCCTCAAGCAATCTGGCGCGCTGATCAGAGAGGTAGGCACGACAAACCGCACGCGGCTCGCGGACTATGAGAATGCGATCTCTGAGAAGACGGGATTGATTCTACGTGTTCATCAATCGAATTTCAGCATGGATGGATTTGTCACGAGGCCACGTCTCGAAGAGCTGGTGGAACTCGGAAAGCGGCGCCAGGTGCCTCTGTTCGAGGATCATGGGACGGGGCTCGCTGAATCGCTCAAGCCTTATGGTGTCGAAGGCGAAGCCACGCTGATGGATAGCGTTCTCGCAGGTTGCGACCTGGTGGCGTCGAGCGGCGACAAGTTGCTGGGCGGTCCGCAGTGCGGCATTCTCATCGGCAGCAAAGGGCTCGTTGAAAACATTCGCAGCAACCCGCTGTTCAGGACTTTTCGCGTGGATAAGCTCATTTACGCAGCGCTCGAGGCCACTCTCATTGCATATCGTCGCGATATGCCGCAGACGATCCCCGTGGTGCGCATGACACGCCTCACGCCTGAAGAGATCAGGGACCGGTGCGAGCAAATTGTTAGGCAGATCAGCGGGTCGATGTTCACCGCTGAGGTGGTTCCGGTTGAGAGCCTGATCGGTGGTGGCACCGCGCCCAGGGCGAGATTGCAGAGCTATGCGATTGCGTTGAAGCATCCGAATCTTACGGCCGAATCTCTGCTGCTGCGATTGCGTCGGCTTGATCCACCGGTGATTGGACGCATCAGCGACGATTGCGTCCTTCTCGATTTGCGGACTGTTGAGGCCACATTTGATGCGACGCTTGTGAAGACTCTGAACGATGATCTTCATTTCGAATCGACAGTGGCGGAAGGGGTCCACTGAGCATGTCTCGTCAGCCTGCGGCGCAACCCTCTGCTGCGAGCGGCCAACCCAAATCGGTTGTGATTGGAACTGCGGGCCATATCGATCATGGCAAGACTGCCCTGATTCGAGCGCTCACTGGTGTCGATACTGATCGCCTGCCTGAAGAAAAGCGTCGCGGCATCACGGTTGATCTCGGATTTGCCTCGCTCAATATGGAGGCTGCTGACAAATCGCCATTGCAGTTGAGTTTCATTGACGTGCCCGGGCACGCGCTCTTTGTGCGTAACATGCTGGCCGGTGCTGGTGGCATCGACGCTGTAATGCTCGTGATCTCCGCTGAAGAAGGCGTGAAGCCGCAAACTGAAGAGCATCTTGCGATTTGCACTCTGCTAGGGATCGAGCGAGGGATCACCGTCATTACAAAGAGCGATGCCGTGAGTGCGCCGCAGCTCAATGACGTTCGTAGCGACACTGAGCGATTTATCGAGAATACATTTTTGAGTTCAGCGCGAGCGCCGATCATTGCGGTGAGTGCGCACGTTGGGTCAGGAATAGAAGAACTCAAGCGCGCGCTGGTGTCGCTCGCGGCGCAAATTCGGACCAGGAATAACGGTGCGCTGACGCGGCTCCCTTTGGATCGGGCATTTGTGATGAAGGGTTTTGGCACCGTCGTAACGGGCACTCTCATCGCCGGGACACTGAGGAATGGACAGAGAATCAAGATCGAACCCGGAGATCGCGCCGCCCGGATTCGCGGGATTCAGGTGCATGGTCGCGCGGAAGAGACGGTGCACGCTGGTACACGCGTAGCTCTCAATCTCGCCGGCCTTGAAGCCTCTGAATTGCGGCGCGGCGACACGCTGGTCGACGGATCGAGCATCAGCGCGGTGTATATGGTCGATGCGGAAGTGAGCCTGCTGCCTCACGCCGCGATCAAACATCGCGCCCGTGTTCACTTTCACGCCCACGCCTCGGAATGCATGGCTACCGTATTTTTGTATAAGCCCGGAGCGATAGAACCCGGCGGCGCGGGACTGGTGCGACTCAAGCTTAGCAAGCCCACCGTGCTACTCCCAGAGGATCGATTTGTGATGAGGCAGGGGGCGCTGGTAACGACGATTGGCGGTGGACGCGTGCTCGACGTTCAGCCAATTGAGCGACAGCGAAAGGCGAAGACACACGCGTGGTTGCGGGAGATCAGAACGGCATCTCTAGACCAGCAGATTCATCTTCGAGTTGCGCGGCGTGGAACAGCGGGACTGGCCATGAGTGCTCTTTCAGTTGAGACGGGAATCAATGTTGATGCACTACGCACAATTGTAAAAACGCTGGTTGAGCATGGAAGAATTCTGTGTATCCCCGGAGATTTGCTGCTGACCAAGGATGCGTTTGACGCCGCGGTTCAGCTGGTGCGGACCGAGGTTGAAAAAATACAGCAGAACGACACCTGGGAGTTGAAACGTTCGGAACTAAAGAGTCATACGCGATTGATTGCGGAGGTCTTTGATTCTGCTGTCGCGCGGCTCGAGCGAGACAAGCAGATCGCGATCACAAATGAACTTGTTGTTCCGTTTCGCGCAGGCAAGCAGTCGGTGGGCAATGATCGATTGGCCGCTGTTTCCGTAGCTTATGAGGCTGCCGGGCTTGCAACTCCGTCTCCTGATGAATTGGCAGCCACGATGAACATCGCGCCGCCGGAAATGCGGCGTTTGATAACGTCGCTGCTACGCGAGAAATTGCTGGTTAGATTGGGCAGCGACTCCCTGTTCGTGCACCAACGCGCATTGAGCGAATTGATACAGGAGATTCAAGCGTTGCGCGGGCAGATGATTGACATAGCTGGTTTCAAGAACATGGCTGGTGTGTCGCGCAAATACGCGATTCCCTTGCTCGAGTATCTAGATCGCGAGCGAGTCACCCGGAAACAGGGCGATCTTCGCATTGTGCTCTGAAGGGGGGATAGAAGCTGAGTTTCTCATCCGAAAGTTCGGTTCGACAGCATGCGCCGCATGCTATATTGCGAGATATTGCAGGGGTAATTGCAATTCATGGCTGACAGCGAAACGAAAATCAAGCTGATCGAAGACGCGGACGCGACCGGCGAGGTTGCGAGGGTCTACAACGAATGGCGTTTGAAATCTGGCCGCGAAAAGGTGCCCGGCATTCTGAAGTGTTTCAGTCATCGGCCTGATTTTTTGCGGGATGTGATTCGATTCAGCGATACGGTTCATTTCTCAGAGGGTCATCTAAACAGGCGTCACAAAGAGGCAATCGCGAGTTGGGTTTCATGGCTCAACCGGTGCCCGTATTGACTGGACTCGCATGCTTACTTCCTGCGTGTTCAGGGAGCAGACGAGAAAACAGTGCAAGCGTTGGTCGAGGGAAAGCTTGATGAAGCGGACCTCAGCGCCGCTGAGCGTGCCTTGCTGGAGTATGTGACTAAAGTGACGGAGGCGGCGTATCGCACGACAGCAGAAGACGTGCAGGGACTTCGCGATCATGGTTGGACGGAGCCGCAGATTGCCGAGGCCGTCTACATCACCGCGATGTTCGCCTTCTTCAACCGGGTAGCGGATGCATTTGGAATTCCGCCGCAAGGCTATCTTGAGACGAACGCGATGACGAAGTGAATCCTGAGACATGGCGATGAAGACCACTGCAAAACGCAGGCTGTACGGGGCGGTCGGAGCGCTGGTTGTTGTGTGGCTTGGATTTGTCGCCTACGTGGACTGGGCGATGCATCAGCCACCTGAAGTGTTTGGTCACGTGATGGCGCGCATGCCGATGCCTGCTTACTTCCTGTTTCCGTTTGAGACGATGTGGATGCAGGCTCGGCACGGGCAATTGAACGCCGGCGATGTGGCCCCCGACTTCATGGTAAAGACACTGGATACCAGAACGCCGATGCAACTGGCCTCAGTGTGGAGTTCGAAGCCGGTGGTGCTGGTGTTTGGGAGCTATACGTGACCGCCATTTCGGCGGGAGGTTCCCGCCCTGAACAAGCTGGCTGAGAAGTACAAGGACAAGTTTGCGTTTTATGCGGTGTACATCCTTGAGGCGCATCCCACGGATGTGTGGGAAATGCAATCCAATGTCCGCGACAATGTGCTTTTCAGCAGTCCAAAAGACGAGGCAGAACGCGCCGCGGTGGCCGGGACATGTGTGCGGAAGTTGGGAATCAAGTTTCCAGCTTTGATTGATGGCTTCAATAATCGCGTAGAGGCTGCGTACACGGGTTGGCCCGATCGCCTTTATCTGATTGCTCCCGGAGGCAAGGTGCTCTATAAAAGCAAGCCTGGGCCGTTCGGGTTCCATCCAGCGGATCTTGAAGCGGCGATGCAACACTCTGCTGTCACTAACTAAAAGTCGCCAAGTTTACCGTCGTTTTCGCCCGTGAATCCATATCAGAGCGTCGCAGGTTCCTTTGATAAAGTCCGTGAGTATCGAATTACCTCGACACGGGACATGGCGATGAGACCTTCCTCCACCATCAAGTCGAGATGGGGAATCAGCTTTTCGATCTGTTCCTCGGTGTCGATGATGGTCAGCATGATCGGCGCATCTTTCGAAAACGTCCAATAGCTTGCATGGTGAATTCTGGTACTTGCCCCGAACCCTTCGATCCCTCGATACACGGTCGCCCCGGCCATCCCCAATTCAATGCATTTGGCGACAATCGCTTCATGTAGAGGCTTGCCTTGCCATTTGTCGCCCTCACCGAAATGGATGCGTAACATGCGCGCTTGAAATTGGTCTTTCATTTTTGAGCCTCCGCTGATGCAGAAACGCTTCCCGCTTGCGACTCTGGCAGATCAACGTCCAGAGCGCGGTAGGAATACTTGATGATGTCCACATCTGAAAGCACGATTAATCCTTCCTCCACCATCCGTTCAACAAGGGAAAGGAAGGATCGAAGCTTATCCTCTGTATCAACGGCCGAAAGCATGATCGAGCAATCGTGGGACAGGTGGAGGGCCTTGTCCTTGCGAATTCGCCGGTGAGCGCCATAGCCGAGGATGCCGCGATAGACGGTGACGCCGGCAATATCGTTGGCCCGCATAGCTTCGACGAGTGCCTTGTAAAGAGGCTTGTCCTTCCACTGATCCGCTTCGCCGATATAAATGCGCATCATTTTTGCTTTGCCCTCCATCTTCAGGTGCGCGGGAGAGGCCGCCTTTTTTGGCTTTGAGATCTGCGCGGGCTTTGCTAGTGTGGTTTCCTGGACCTCGATCATTCCGGTTCCGGCCAACTCCTCGAGCTTCCCGAGGATTTCGTTGACCTTTTCACGGGATTCAATGAACTCAATCTTGAGCGGAAGATTGTCTGAAATCTCAACAATGCTGGAAGAGTGCATGTGGTGATCCGCCCCGAACCCGGCTATCCCTTTCAGAACGGTTGCGCCGGAAACGCCCCGATAAAAGAGAAAATCGAGGATGCTCGAATATGTCGGGACCCCGTGGTGCTTTGATCCCTCGCTCAGATAAATGGAAACCTTCATTGCCTTTCCGGCACTCAACATACGTCCTCCCTTAGGAATGTAGGCCGCGTTGCGAAACAAGGAACT
>ODAK010000853.1_pt1 | contig 34530 bp, 30 predicted proteins | sample 1539591 | NCBI WGS metagenome assembly ODAK01 (sample SAMEA3539303, study PRJEB22396) | soil metagenome | biome: tundra; feature: field; material: soil | place: USA | collected 2010-05 | depth 0.15 m | reverse complement strand
TGCCATACCCACAGCTTGACACAAACCTGATGCCAAAGCGAGGTTCTACACTGCACCACTACCTGAGACGAGCGTTTCCGATTGTTACCACTGAGCCGAGTCCAGCCATTCCTTCGCTAAACATCCTTCAGTTGGTTCTCATCCAGCCCGAAATAGTGACCCGTTCATGGATGACAGTCAGGCGGACTTGTTCGCGGACTTCGGCCTCGCTGGAGCAGACCGCTTCGATATTCTTCTGATAAAGCACGATGTGATCGGGTCCTGACGGTAGGTCAAATATGCTCTTCTTGGTCGTGGGCACGCCGTGGAAGACACCCAGAAGCAGCCGCCTTCGCTGCCCCGACTGCCGTGATGGCCGGTTCGGCGGCTTATCCTCTACCAGAACAGCAACGTTACGAATGCGACTGCGAAATTCTTGCGGGAGCGAGTCGAGCGCCTCCTCGACTACCTTGACGAAATGTTCACGCTTCATCCTTCACCCACTGAAATAAATAAGGGCACGCTCACTCCGAGTAGCCGTCGTCTGTGTCGTCATCATCGTCATCTTCTTTATCTTTGCCGTCGCCTTCGTCTTCCTCCTCCTCGTCTTCTTCCTCGTCTGGTTCTTGTCGAAGGAGGACATCGGCAGCTACCGACCGATCAGGCGGATCTTGGTCGGGGTATTCCAGATGTATTGTGGTCATGGACAAATGGTACGCCTCGGAGAGTAACCCGAAGGCGAGGTGAGCGAGTTGGGGTCCCCGTACTTGAAGTCACCATCAGGACGGCGCTCGACCACGCGGCCTCGAAGCTGGGCCTCCTGATACGGGTCGTGGAAATCGACGATGGAGAGAGAGACACGCGGATCGCGGAAGCAACAGCAGGTCAAAGTGGTGGCAAAGCGAATCGAAGTGGCTGGAGGAACCATGGAAGGAAAGATCGGCAATATACGCCGCACAACATTCGGAGAAGCGAGCATTCTTGACCAGACTGCCGAATTTGCCGGTGATAACGTGGTTGTCAGCGGGAGGCTCAATCGAGTGTTCCTTCCGGTTCAGAATCTCTGTCGGGATTTTCTGGTTCATTGCGAGGAAATAGGTCCAGCTCTCCAGTCCTAAAATCTTGCGATTTCGTCCATCCACAGACGAACGCTGCGATCAGCGAACATGCGATCAACGAATTGAAGGAAGGTGAGCAGATCGAAGACCGCTTCGAGGGCGAGGACTATCGCTTGATGGTGGTGGCGAACAAGTTTCAAACCGGTTTCGATCAGCCATTGCTTGCCGGACTGTTGTTTTCTTCCCACCCGAGTTCGATCGCAAAATGGCAATTGGGCCCGGCCCCAACGCGGGAAAAGCACCGCTCGGAGTCCTCACTGGCCACGATATCACCTTCGATTGGTCAGGGGACGTTTCACCTCGCCCCGAATCAGATGTAATCATCTATGAAGTTCATGTAAAGGGCTTTACTAAAAATCTAAATTCTGGCGTACATCCTTCCCGTGCCGGCACCTACTCCGGTCTGGTGGAAAAGATCCCGTATCTGAAGGAGCTTGGGATAACGGTTGTCGGTGGCAAAACTCGCTCCGCCGCATACCGCTGCTCACAAACTCGGCCACCAACTGCTGAACTTCCGCACGGGTACGTCGCTTGGGCGCTGACAACTCTGTTTTTGCGGTCATCCGGACACTTCAACACAGACCCCGCTTGTCGAACAGGTGTGTTGGTCAGACGCTTACGTTTCCTCTAACGCTTACGCTACACTTTCTGGTCAGGGGCGAGGCCAAATTTTAACGAAACGTTTACGCGGCTGTTGCACTCGGTGGTTATCCTAATCCTGATCGCAGCGTGCTGCACGGAAATCAGATAGTTTATGGAGTGCGTCCCCAATGTTTCTGCAAAAATTGTTCGCATCGATAAGAGCGCGCCGTCGCTCGACCCAGCAACGCACCGATGAAGAGGGGGCCCAGATTTCGAGACGGCTGCGAGAGTTGCTGGATGTTACAAAGCCGGCGCAGGTCGAAATGCCCTTCACCAGAGCCCACAGCGGAAGCGGCCCGGGTTACGCGCATCGCGAAAAAACTGGAACATCGGCACGCCCCATCATTTCAAGCGTTCCTGTGCCTCTGCTCCCCGGTGGTCAAAAGGTCAAAAAGGGTCTACCCGCAGCAACCGCAAGTGAGTGAAGAGGCTATTGCAGCTTCGCGTACTCCGCTTTGGCTAGCTTCAGGATGGGGATATCGGGGTCGGCGTCTTTCCAGAGGGTGAGGAAATCTTTGTAGGCGGCGAGCGCCCGGACGCGGGCGGCATCGGCATCCGCTCCCTTGGAGCAACGCAAACGCTTCGGATCACGCGCAGCAGTGAGACTCATCACCGACTCCGCCTTGCACAACCCTTAGACTTGCGATGTTCCTTGACTGCCACCCTGCATGGGGGAACAGTTCTCAGTTCTCGTTTTCTTTGCATCGGTCGGCTTGGATAGCATCTGAGTACCTGAATACCAGCGGCATAGCGACACACAGTTACGCCATGGAGGTGGCAGTGGCTCTTTGTTCTGAACTTTCCAGTCTTTGTGCGACTTTAGTCGGAATTCCTCTCAGCCTATTTACGGGCTCCAGCCCCTCGGCGGGATCGAATGCGCCTGATTTCAGCTTAAGATCGCAGGACGGAAAATGGGTGAGCCTGCGCGATTTTCGCGGCAAGTGGGTGGTCCTCTATTTCTATCCCCAAGACTTCACCAGCGGCTGCACCATTGAAGCCCACAACTTTCAGCGCGATCTTGAGCACTACCGGCGGAGAAATGCCGCCATTCTGGGTGTGAGCTTGGACAGCATCGATTCTCACAAGGACTTCTGCGTAAAAGAGGGTCTGAATTTTAAGCTTCTTTCAGACGCCGAACATAGAGTCTCGCAAACATACGGAGCCCTGACTGATCTCGGAGTTGCCAAGTTCGACGCGCGAAACACATTCCTTATTTCTCCTGACGGCAAGATCGCAAAAGTCTTTAGAAATGTCGATGCGAACCGCCACAGCGAGGAAGTGTTGGCGACACTAAGTGAACTGGCGAACGCAAAACAGCAATCACGCCACCGTAAAAGCGGGACGCCGACCGGCTCAAGCCGTAAGAATCGGGCATTTCCACGGCAAAGTTCGCAACCTCGACGCTGACCTCGGGCGTCGCACACCATCTCGGCGACCTACAACGGCAGCGTCAGCTTGGTGTCCCTTCAGCGACACGAAATCGTGCCTACCAGCTCTGGCTTGATGGGGTGAGCCGCTTGGACCTTCTTATCACAGTCCTCTTCGGACTCAGGACACTAGCTGCTGTTGGCATTTCCGATCTTCTCCTCTGGATTTACGCTCACTGGGCTTTTTGCATTTCACCAAGACCCCGCAGCGCGGCGTCTTGCGCTACCGGTTGTTCCGGATTCGACCAGTTGTAGAAACCTCTGCCACTCTTTCTGCCGTACCAGCCCGCCATGGCCATCCGCTTGAGCAGTGAAGGTGGGGCGAAGCGGCTTTCCTTGAACTCATCGAACATGGCGAGCGCGATGTAGTACGAGGTATCGAGACCAACAAAATCGAGCAACGTTAATGGCCCCATCGGATAACCGCAGCCAAGCTTCATTGCCAGATCGATGTCAGCGATCGTGCCCACGCCCGCTTCATAGGTGCGGATTGCGTCCAACAGGTAGGGGACCAGCAGGCGATTCACGATGAACCCCGTGCTGTCGCTGGTTCGCACCGGCACCTTGCCAAGCTTCGTAACGAACTCGACTGCCGCAGCGTAAACCGCGGGCGCGCTGGCAATCGTCCTCACAACCTCGACCAACTGCATCATCGGCACCGGATTAAAGAAGTGCAGCCCGATAAATCGATCCGGACGCGTGGTGGCAGTCATCAGTTCCGTGATCGACATGGAAGACGTATTCGAGGCGAAGATGGCGTCGCGCTTCACGATTGTGTCCAGCGTGGCATACATCTTCTTTTTCACTTCGGCGTTTTCTATGACCGCTTCGATGACTAGATCGCAGCCGGCCAAATCTTCCTTCTTCGTGGTGCCATGCAGTCGCTCGCAGATCGGTTCAACAGCGGCGATTTTTCCTTTCTCCACGAGCTTGGCCAGCGACTTGTCAATCGTGGCAAATCCCTTGTCGATGAAGCGCTGCTCGACCTCGAGCACCGTCACTTCGAATCCCGCGGTTGCCGCTACCTGTGCAATCCCGGACCCCATCAAACCACAGCCGAGCACACCGACTTTCCTGATTTCCATCACTCGTCTCCTGACCCAAACCGATATGAAATAAGAGATTTTCCAGGTTGTTATTTCCGTGAATTCAGATTGCTGAGAGCTTTTTACACCGGATAGATCTTGCAAAGAGAGCTACGCAGACACTCCGCACCCGTTTCCGGATCGTAGCCGGCCTTGTCGCCCAGCAGCAGGTTTGTATTGGATTTCTTCCATCCATACTCGGGAGGACCTTCTTCCGGGAACCACCATGCATGCTGAGCGCTGACAACATCGGGAGCGATCCCGTCGAAGAGCGCTGCTCGCATGCGTACCCGGCCCTCGGGAGTTTCAATCCACACCCAATCTCCTTTGTTAATCCCCAAGCGTTCAGCTGTGGCCGGATGGATCTCGACCAGTGGATCAGGATTGATTCGTCGCAGCGATTGGATCTGCCGGCCTTCGCTGACAAAAAACGGATTGCTCCTCGCTCCCGTCGTTAAAATCAACGGATATTCCCTTGCGATCTGTGGGCTGGAAACCGGTGATAGCTGCGGCTCGCGGTACACCGGCAGCGGCTCCAGTCCGAGCTGCCTGGCGGTATTGCTGTAAATTTCAAATTTCCCTGACGGCGTAGCAAATCCTTTCTCCCTATACTTGTGGTAAGTCATTTCGCCTGCCAGTATTCCGCGCTCACAGAATTGATCGAAATTCATCCCCGTTTCGTAGAGTAGGGAATCGAGATACGAACGATGGCTCTGCCACGGAAACGCCTCGTGCAACCCGAGGCGCTTGGCTAATTCCAGAATGACTTCGTGATCATCACGTGATTCCCCCACTTGGGCCACTTTCTTTCGCGCCAGCACGCACCAAATCTTGTGGAGGTTAGCAACGTCATCAGTTTCCAGCCAAGTGGCTGCTGGGAGTATGAGATCGGCCAGCGCAGCCGTCGGCGTGATGAAAAAATCGGACACAACGGTAAACTCCAGATGATCGCGCAGCGCTTCCTCTATTAGCAGCGGGTTGGTTTGTGACAGCAGTGGATTAGTGCCGATCAGCCACATGGCCCGCACTCGGTAAGGCTTGCCGCTCACAACGGATTTCCAGAATGATGGCGCATGCAGAAATGCATTCAGGGCGAACTTCCTAACCGCGGCACATTCGGGCTTGTCTGCAGGTAAAAAGTGCGCGCCCGACTGCTCGGGATTCATAAACGGCGACTTTTGGCGGACTCCACGCGGAGCCACCCATAGGACATCGCCGCCGGGTCGGTCTATGTTGCCCGTCAGGGCACGAAGAATGAGCTGAGCGCGAGCGGTCTGGAAATTTGAAGCACTCGCATCGGTGGCACTACCCCAAAGCATGCATGCTGGCGAAGTGCTGGCGTAGGTCCTCGCCGCATCGCGTATGCCATCCACTGTGAGCCCCGTAACCGCAGCCGCCCACTCTGGAGTAAAGGGGCGGACATGCTCGACCAGCTGTTCATAACCTACAGTGAAGTTGTGGACGAAATCGCGATCGAGCAGGCCCTCGGCGATAATGGTGTGGATCATAGCCAAAGCCAAAGCGCCATCAGTGCCTGGCCGCAACTGCAGCCAGTGCGTTGCCTTCTTAGCCGGGGTGATTCGGCGCGGGTCGATGACGATGACCTTCTCGGCGGTCCGTAACGCCTGTTCAATCAGTCTGCCGCACATGCCGTCGGCCGCACCCGATGCAGTAATGTTGCAGCCCCAGATAACGACACAAGCCGGATGGTTACCACCGGCTCCGTAAACATCGGTGATCGGAAGCTGCCCTAGAGTAATGACGCTGGCGAATACACGCGGCATATAGCAGAGGTGAGCCGGAGCAACAAAGTTCGGCGTACCGAAGGCGTTGGCAAACCGCAGGGTGAAATCGGTATACGGCCGGCCCGTTCCTTGGCCAATCGCCACATATTCGGGACCGCTCTCGCGCCTGATCCGGGAAAAGATTTCCTCAATCTCGTTGAGCGCCTCGTCCCAAGAGATTCGCCGCCACTTTCCTTCTCCGCGCTTGCCGATCCGGCGAAGCGGATGTGTAACGCGGTCCGGGTGGTACAACAGTTCCGGCGAAGCAGCCCCCTTCGGACAGATGTAGCCCCTGGAGGTAGGGCTGTCCGGATCTCCTGTCACCTTTAGGACACGACCGCCGCGGAGGTAAACCAAGACCTGACAAACGCCGTGGCACATACGACAAGCAGACCGCACAACTCGGGTGTCTTCTGACCTTGCTGTTGTGGCCATCTCTAACCTCCTCCTCTGGATTCGCCCCGCCCGCACCGTTCTACATTTCGCAGACTTCGCAGGGCGGCACCCTACGCTACCGTTTCGTCCGGATTCGAACAGGCGTAGGAGCCTACTCCGGGCTGCTTCTACGCGTTTGCCGATGGTTGAACCAACTGCAAAAGGATTTCGGAAATGTCCATCACCCGCAGATCACGATCCCCTTTGCAGGCATTTACTCCGTCTTCCATCATGGTCAGGCAGAATGGGCACGCGACGGCAAGCGTCTCGGCTTGGGTCTCCAGAACTTCGCGCGCTCGCTCTTGGTTGACACGCTTCCCTGCGGGTTCCTCGACAAAGCTCATCCCCCCGCCCCCACCGCAGCAGAAGCTCTGCGCTCGCGTCCGCCGCATCTCGATCGGCGCCTCATCAGATGAGGCCCGTATCACGTGCCGCGGCGCATCAAAAACACCGTTGTGCCGCCCCAAGTAGCACGGATCGTGAAACGCAATCTTCCTGCCGGATCGCCGCAGCGGTTTGAGCCTGTCCACATTCACAAGCGCAGCGAGGTATTCACTGTGGTGGCTGATCTCTAAAGTAGCGCCGTGACGCTGGTACTCGTGCTTGAGCGTGTTGAAGCAATGTGGGCAGAAGGTAACGACCCGCTGGACGTTGTGCTTCTTGAACGTTGCCACATTTTCTTTTGCCAGTTGTTCGAACAGGAACTCGTTTCCGATCCGGCGGGCTGGATCGCCGCAGCACTTCTCTTCGCGCCCGAGGATGGCAAACTTCACGCCAGCCTTTTGCAGCAGCCGAGCGGTGGCACGGGCGACCTTCTGGTTGCGCTCGTTCAGTGCGCCGCTGCAGCCGACCCACAGCAGGACCTCGGCATCCTTGCAGTCACTGATTTGCGAAACGTTCAATCCCTCACACCAGTCCAACCGCCCAGCTTGCGTACCACGGAACGGATGGCCACGGCTCTCGAGGGAAGTGATGGCCTCCTGCATTGATTCCGGGAAGTCCGCTTCTTCCATTACCAGGAAACGGCGCATATCAACGATCTTTGGCATCTGCTCGATGAACACGGGACATGCTTCCATACACGCCGCGCAAGTCGTGCATTGCCACAGCCGTTCCGGCGCGGTCGCAGGAACCGTGCCGATAATCGGCAGCCCACGCGCTTCTTCAACACCGGCCTGAACCCCTGCGCCAGCGCCTGAGTTCGAGCTTCCATTGCCATTCGCGGTACTGAGCGCAAAAGCTTCTTGCGCATGTTCGCGCATCAAGTTGCGGAGATCAAGAATCAGGTCGCGCGGAGAGAGTTCTTTTCCTGAGATGTTCGCCGGGCACACGGACGTGCAACGACCGCACTCCGTGCAGGCGTCAAGATCAAGCAAATCTTTCCAGGTAAAACCTTTCAGCGAGTTGACGCCAAAGCTCGCTGTGCTCTCAAAATCGATGTTCTTCAGCGAGGCGCCGATTGGTTCCAGATTTGCCGCGTAGATGTTCAGCGGCGCGGTGGCCGCGTGCATCATCTTCGTGTATGGAATCCATGCGAGAAAGCCGAAGCACACCACCATGTGGAACCACCACGTGAAACGATGTGCCTGCTGCATTGCTCCAACGCTCATCCATTGACTCACCAGTTTCGCGGTCAGATTGCCAAACGGCGACCAACTTGCCCACGGATCCTTCGTCACGGCAATGCGCCAGCCTTCCAGCAGGAAGCCAGTTACGACGATTAGAGCCAGGACTGCCAATATCCATGCGGCCTCGTCTGTGTAGACCAACCGCTTGGGACGAGCAAGGAAGCGTCGCGCGGCTGCCATCATGACGCCGGCCAGCACCAGCGCCCCAAATACATCCACAATGAACGACTGGAAGTACAGATAGAACCAGCCGTGCATGATGGAAAGGCCGACGTCGGCTTGTAACGCTACGACGGTCGTCGCGATGGCAAGAACGATGAACCCATAGAAGATGAACCGATGAAACACGCCCGCATAGCTGTCGCGTGCCGTGCGGCTTTGCGCCAGCGCGTGCCGAAGCAGATGCCGAATGCGCTCCACCGGACGATCCAATCGGCGGACCGGAAGCCCACGACGCCAAACGCTCACACGCCGGTATATCCCGTATCCGGCGGTGGCCAATGTGATCAGCAGCAGGAGATACATCAGCCAGATGTGGGACACATTCCAGTAGATCTCACGCGTTGCTTGGGCCGGATTCATTTGCATACGGGCTCTAGCCGCTCGCGAATGAGCGGCACCAGCTTGCGATAGTCCCCTACCACCCCGAACCGGCAGTGCTTGAATATCGGTGCTTCGGCGTCGGTGTTGATCGCCGCAATGTTCTTGGCTTCCGAAATGCCCGCAAGATGCTGGCTGGCGCCGCTGATGGCGATCGCCAGATATAACTCGGGAGCGACTTTTTTTCCGGTTTGACCGACCTGCCACGTCGCAGGCACCCAACCGGCGTCGCAGGCGGCGCGCGTGGCGGCCATTTGTGCGCCCAGCAAGTCGGCGAGCAGCTGCAGTTCGTTACTGAACGGCTCCGGTCCGCCAATGCCGCGTCCGCCGGAAACGATAATCCGCGCATCTTCCAGCCGCGCTGTGCCGGAGTCCTCCCGCTTGCGCTCGACGACTCGGGTGCGCGTATCCGGCTTGGCGTCCAAAACGGCGCGTATGATCTCGCCCTCCGTGGCGCGTGCCGCCGCGGGATCGAATGAACGCGAACGCAGCCACACGACCGCCGGCGAGCGCTTCAGCTCAATGACCGCCTCGGCTTTTCCGCCGTACACTTGGCGTGTAACGCGCACTGCGCCGTTCTGCATCTCAACGGCTACTCCATCCCCGACCGCACTGCCGCCCAACCGGTGCGCGAGACGGGGGGCAATCTCCTGGCTGTAGATGTCGTTGGAGAGCAGCACGATCCGCGCGTCTTTGGTAAGCTGCGCCAGCGCGTTCAGACACGACTCCGGAGCATATTCAGCGGTCGCGGATTGGTCCGCGACTACAACCTTGTCCACAAACCGCGCGACCTCCGAAGCAAGTTCACCTGCTCCGGTACCGAAGATAATGGCGTGCAACTGCCTGCCGATCTGTTGCGCGAGACGTTGCGCCGCGCCTGTTAATCCCTGCGCGGCTTTGTCAAAGCCGTCCGATACAAAAAGGCAAATGATGATGTTGTTCATAGTCAGCCCAACCTCGGTTCATGCGAACTCAGGGCACTTAAGCCCCTACGCACCGGCGGCGATTTGCGCCAGGCACTTGGCAAAAGCTTCAGCTTGCTCCCCAGGCGTGTCGCCGCTGACAAACTCGCAATGTGTCTCTTTTTGTGGAATCGCAAGATCAGCGACTTCGTAGTAAGTGTTGCCGGCACGCGCAGCCGCGGCGTCGATGCCTAAATCGTCGATCGTCCACTTGGTCAGCGGCTGGCGATACGACATCATCACGTCGCGCACTTTCGGGATCCGCGGGACGTTGTGCTCGTGATTGGTGATCGTGAGCACGAGGGGCGGCTCGGCTTCGAACACCTCATATCCCCAGTCGGTTTGGCGGCGAATGCGCAGCAGGTTGCCCAGGGCCTCAATGCTGTCGACGAACGATATGCAGGGCACGCCCAACTCCTCGGCCAGCAAGCCGCCGGTTTGTCCCGCTCCCCAGTCGCCCGCTTCGCGTCCCACTAGGATCAGATCAATCCCGCCAAGCTTGTTCGCCGCTGCGGCGAGCACTACCGCCACGGTATAAGGATCTGGTTTGGAGTTGCCGTCATTGACCACGAGCGTGGCTGTGTCAGCTTTCATGGCGAGGGCCTTGCGAAGGGACTCCTCGGCCGTTGCTGGCCCGTACGACAATGCCGCGATCTTCGCGTTGCCGGTTCGCTCGCGGAACTGCAATGCCATCTCGAGCGCGTTCTCGCAAAAGATGTTGGTGACGAGGTTACCCGCACCACGTTCGGCCTCACGCTTCGCGCAATCGATGCGAAAATCGCGGGCGGGCACTTCCGGATCGAGAATCTGCTTTAGGCAAACGAGGATATTCATAAACGCCACTCAGAACGGATATCGTCCAGCTTTGACCACTACATCGGAAATCCGGCGCCGCGCGGCGACCGTGTTAAACACCGGATAGTCAGCGATCTGACGAACTACTTCCGGCAGCACGCTGTCTCCAGCGGCTGAGAGTGCTGCGATGATCTGCTTGCCAGAGTGGCGAACGCGATCAGCCACATCGCTGGCGTAAACCCGCACGATATCGATCGGCGCAGAGCAATTGCCCTCGCCTTTTGCGGCGACCATCTTGCTCGTGCGCAGGAGTGCGCTTTCCAGCGCGTAGGTTTCCATCGCCGCATCAGCGATATGACCCAGGATTTCCTGTTCGGTCGATAGCTGCTTGCCGTAAATCGTTTGGGCGCACCCAAGCGCCAGAAGAACGAATTTCTTGGCACAGGCAAGGAGTTCGTACTCGCGGGCAAACAACGGATCGCTGGGAGGTGCGGCGTAAGGTCCGTTGGCAGCGACGTTCACATCCGTCGCTGCGCCTGCAACGGCCGGGGCCTTCAGCAGCCGGATTGGTATGAGGACACGGTTGATCTCATTTGTGCCCTCATAAATGCGGGAAAGGCGAGCGTCGCGGTAGGCGCGTTCGGCGGGATAGTCTTTGGAGTAGCCGTAACCGCCATGGATCTGCAGCGCCTCATCAACAACGTAGGCGAGAGCTTCGCTGGTCCAAACCTTGTTCATGGAGCATTCAGCGGCAAAGCTTTCAATGGCCTTCAGAACTGCCGCAGAGTCATGCCCAGCAACCGTCTCCAATGCGCGATCGATATCGCCGACTGCGCGATAGGCCATCGCCTCGCCGACATAACAGCGGATGGTCATCTCACCGAGCTTTTGCTGGATCATGCCGAAGCCGGCAATCGCTCGTCCGAACTGCTGGCGCTCGATCGCATAAGTCAGGGCATCGTTCAAAGCCTGTCTGGCGCCTCCCATGTTGACGGTGCCCAGCTTCAGGCGGCCGAAATTCAGGATGTTGAAAGCGATCTTGTGACCCTGGCCAACTTCGCCCAATACGTTCTCGACCGGCACACAAACATTTTCGAGAAAAAGCGCGGTCGTCGAGGACCCGTCCAACCCAAGTTTCGGTTCTTCCCGACCGCTCACCACGCCCATTTCGCGCTCGACGATGAACGCGGTGAACTTTTCACCGTCAACCTTCGCGAAGATCGTGAACACGTCTGCAAAGCCGCCATTCGTGATCCACATCTTCTGGCCGTTAAGGATGTAGTACTTGCCGTCGGGACTCAATTTGGCTTTCGTGCGGATGGAGAGCGCGTCGGAACCAGAGCCCGGCTCCGTGAGCGCGTAAGCGCCGAGCTTTTCGCCGCTCGCGAGAAGGGGCAAGTAGCGTGACTTCTGCTGCTCGTTGCCGAAATAGACGATGGGCAAGGTGCCGATCCCGGTGTGTGCCATCACTGGTACTCCGAAAGAAGGCGCAGCCCCAATCTTCTCGCCGACGTGCGCCGAACTGACCTTGTCCAAGCCCATTCCGCCGTAATCTTGCGGAACGTCCAGGGACAGCAAATCCAGTTTGCCGGCCTTTTGCAGCATGTCACGAGTCGCGGTATGGTCCTTGGCGTACAGTTGTTCGCTGCGGGGCAGGACTTCGGTGCGCATGAAGTCCTCTACGATGCGGCCGAACATCTGCTGTGCGGATGAAAGATCCTCGCGCGTGAAAACTTCATCGCAAGCGCTGTTCGCGATCAAGAAACCGCCACCAACGTGGCGTTGAATAGAATGGGTGGATGTTGCCATGAACGCCTCCTTAACTCAGTGCGCCGCCAGCTCGTCCGGGCGCGTCATGTTGAACGAGCCCCGAAACGATTTCGCACTACGGCTTCTCTCATCAATCGTTCTCCTCCAAGTTCAACCCTTGTTTCCGCGTGGTTTCTGAAATCAAAAGCTTCTCGGCAGCCCGAAACTTTCCGCGATGTAGTTCTTCGCCATCTCGTCGGAGATGGGGGAGAACATCATCTGTTTGTAGTCGCGGAAGTGGCGCTGCATGTCGTACTCCATGGCGAAGCCGTAGCCACCCATGATTTCCATTCCGTAGCGGGCCGCCAGTTCAGACGCACGACAGGCCACGACCTTGGCCATGCACGCCTCGACGTCGTACCGTTTGCCTGCGTCGCACAGTCGGGCGCACTTGTAGATCAGATTCTGGGCATTCTCGATTTCAATGGCGATCTCGGCGAGATAGTGCTGCAGGATTTGAAAAGAGCCGATGGTCTTGCCGAAGGCTTTTCTTTCCCGCGCATACTCTAAGGCATAATCAAAAGCGGCTTTGGCGATTGCCAGGGAAAATATCGAGGTGCCGATACGCTCCGGGTTCAGAACACTCAAAAGCCCATACCAACCTTTGTTTTCCTCTCCCAACAGGTTTTCGAACGGCACCCGGACGTTGTCGAAGTAAATCTCGTTGACGCCGCACCCGTGGATGCCCATTTTCTTTATAGGCCTGATCGTGACCCCCGGGCTGCGAGCGTCAATGATCAGAAGAGACAGGCCCTTCTTGCGCTCGACTTCTTTGTTCGTGATCACCAGTGTGGTGAGGTAGTCAGCGACGTGAGCTCCGGTGATCCACATTTTCGAACCGTTCACAACGTAGTGATCGCTTTTCTTCGTCGCACTCGTGTGGATGGCGCCGAGGATGTCCGTACCGCCGGCCGGCTCGGTCATAGCCAGCGACCACTTTTCCTTGCCCGCCGCAATTCGAGGTAGGTGGTGTTTCTTTTGGGCGTCGGTGCCCAGGGCCATGATCGGCCGCCCCCCGAAGCCTTCGGCGAGCCCCGCGCAGAAGCCCACCGCAACACCCGCCTTGCTGATTTCCTCTATGACAATGCAATGCTCGACTTCGCCGAGTCCCATGCCTCCGTACTCAGGAGGAATGCAAATCCCCATGGTTCCCAACTCAGCGAGCTTGTCGTACATGTCCTGGGGAAGAAACGTCGTGTTCTCGTCGAGCCAGCGGACGTATTCGCGCGTGAGGTTCCGCTTGCAGAACTCGCGATAGGTCTCCTGCAGGAGCTTCTGTTCTTTAGTGAATTCCAGGTCCACCGCCGGGCCTCCTTCACTTATTTACCCTTAAAGCTGGGCTTCCTTTTTTCTACGAATGCTGCGACGCCTTCCTTCATATCTTCTGAACCGGCGAGCCACTGGATCGTGCCTCGCTCGATGGCAAGCGCGGCGTCGATGCTGTCGCATGTAGCGGAGTTGTTGATGATGGTCTTAGCCGCCCGCAGCGCTAACGGCGGCTTTGCCACAAGTTCCTCTACCGTCTTCTCTAGCGCCTGGTACATCTCGGCCCGGCTGAGAAATACGCGGTTGACCAAGCCCCACTGGTGGGCTTCCGGAGCTTTGATCACCTCGCCGCGATAGATCATTTCCTTCGCTCGAGCCGCCGGAATTGCGCGAGGCAGCCGCACGGTCCCGCCCCAGCCGGCCAGCAGTCCGAGATTGATCTCCAGCAGACCGAACGTGGCGCTTTCGGTGGCGTAGATGAAGTCGCACATGAGAGCAAGTTCCAGGCCTCCCGCGAAGCACATTCCGGCCACCGCGGCGATCACGGGCTTTTCCATGGTGGTGATAAGCTGATGAATCCTGGCCCCGCGCTGGAGCAGATACTCATACCCAGACACCAGGTTCATGCTCTGGAAGGCTCGAATGTCACCGCCGCTGCAAAAGGCCTTTTCCCCGGCCGCTCCGATGACGACACATCGAATGCTGTAGTCGAGGGCGACCTTCTCCAGGATCTCGAGCAACTCGCGCTGCATTGTATCGTCCAGGGCATTTCGCATCGCCTCGTTGTTCAAGGTGAGCCAGAGGGCTTCGCCGTTTGCGCCTTTACGCTCGTAGATGACTTTCTGGTAGGTCGTCGTTACCGTTGGACTCGCCATCGAAACCTCCTCAGCTTTTCACCGGGCGCCATTTCGGGAGTACCACGTCTGGTGAGACTTGATCGAAGACCACTTCCAGTTCCATGCCGTTCCGCAGTTCCTGGGGTGAACGGCCAACGATGTTGGAGATCATCCGAGGTCCCTCCGGGAGATCGACCATCGCCAGCACGTAGGGAAGGTCTTCTATGAACGGGAATGGAACGCTGTACGTGTTCACGGCGTATGCGTACAGCTTGGCTTTGCCGGCAGCTTCCACCCACTCCGCATCCTCGCTGGAGCAGGCGGTGCAGTACAGATATGGCGGGTGATCAATGTGGCCACACGCCTTGCATTTCTTCAGCAACAATTTGTGCTGTTTGGTACCCTCCCAGAAAGGTCTTGACCATGCCGTCGGCTGCGGGAGAGGCTTTATGAAGTCCTGGTCGGTGCAACCGAGCTTTTCTTTCAACATCTGCCTGATACTGGCCTTTTCTACTGAACCTGCGCTCATCCTCGCCTCCTCTGATCGCGACGGTTTCCGTCCTTGTCTCCGGCGCTTATGCGCTGTGGACTAGTTAGGGATCTGGTTGCCGAGCACGGTGAAATGCACATCCATGAATGCACCGCCGCCGCAGTCTTCGATCAGGAACCGTGCACCTTCAACCTGTGCTTTCCCTGCCATGCCTTGTAGCTGCCGAACGCCCTCGACGAAGACGGAGAATCCAACTCCAGTGCCGGTGTGCCCGAATGCCATGGCTTCGCCATTCGTGGAGACCGGGTACTTGCCGCCGGGGCTAGTCTGTCCCGATTGCACAAGCGCACCGGAGCGTCCCGGTTCGACGAAGCCCAGCGCGTCCATCGCCATCAAGGAAATCACCGGGTACGATCCGTAGATTTCGTAGATGTCCATGTCGGCCGGGCCCAGACCAGCGCGCTCATAAGCCGCTTTGGCAACGGGTGCGTAGAACTCGTGCATGCGATCCAGGTCGCGCACCTTGCTTTTGGTGATACTGCGGTGACTGTAGCCGGAGGCCTCGCCGAGCACGTACACGGGGTTGCGACACACCTTGCGCGCGTTCTCGGCGGTGGTCATGACGTAGGCGCTGCCGCCGTCCGCCAGCACGTTGCACATCAACGCGGTAAGCGGATAAGCAACCATGCGGCTCTTGAGGACCTCTTCGACGGTGAGCGTTTTATCGCGGAACATCGCGTTCGGCTGCAGGTTCGCCCATTTCCTGCAAGCAACGCAGACACTGGCCACCTGTTCGAGGGTTGTTCCGGTGTAGGCCATGTATGCCTGGGTCACCATGGCGGCCAGCGCGTTGTACGTCATGCCATACGGGACCTCCCACTCAAGATCAGCTCCGGCATGCGCGAAGAAGGTAGCTTGCTCGTTCGGCGAGAACTGACAGAAGCGCTGCGCGTGAACTACAAGGACGTAATCGGTCTCACCGGAGCGGAGAATGCCTTCCGCCGTTTTCCGGATGGAGAAGCTCGACGCGCCGCCCGAAACCGTAGTGGCAACGACCTTGCAGTTTCTCGCGCCGATTGCCTCGGGCAGGCGCCCGAAAAACATTTCGGTGTTGTATTCCGAACCCATGATGTGGGCCGCGGTGAGCGCGGCGCCGATTTGATCCTTGCTGATGCCGGCATCCTCAATGGCAAGTTTTGCCACGCGGTAGGCAATCTCGAACTCGCTCCGCTTCGGATAAATCCCGCAGGGCACCTCTCCTGTTCCGATGATGGCGAACTCCGGTTTACCCATAGCACTCTCTCCTGATCACGTAATGAAGAAAAACAATTTCTGCCTCGCGCTATACGCTCGCAGAGGCAAAACTCTGGGGCACACGCCTTTTGCTGATATCGACTCCCAACAGGCGCGCCAAATTCACGCCAAAGATCTTGCGCCGATCTTCGTCGGTGATTTCCGGATACCCGTACTCCTGGCGCATTTCTTCGGGAATCTGGAATCTGCGGAATCCTTCGACCGACAAGCGCACCTGGGCCTCGAAGCCGGCCGTGTCCGTTCCCCAGATAATTCGATCGGGTCCGGCGAAGCGGAGGGCCTCACCGATGATCTTTGCAAACTTTCTGGGTGCGCTCAGAGCCCAGGGAACGATGAGGCTCAGGCACAGGTAGACGTTCGGGTGTCCCATGGCGACCATGTTGAGATCGTCACAATGGGGGTATCCCATGTGAAACGCCACCAAATTGAGGTTCGGGAAATCGCGAGCTACATCGTCGAGCAAGATGGGCAGTGCATACTTGCTCTTTCCCGGAGGAACCCAGCTGAAGCCAGTGTGGACGTCGAGGACGATTCCCAACTCCTGCGCCTTCTCGTAGAAGGGCCAGAGTTCGGGATCGTTAATGAAGGTGTCCTCTGGAGGGTAGAACTTGAATATCTTCGCACCTTTTTCCTTGACCCAATACTGCAGTTCCCAGATGGCATTTTTCACTCCGCGGTGCTTAATGGGCGAGAGATTAGGCTGATACATAAAGCGGTCTGGGTGAGCCTCGACCGCTTTCGCCATTTCCCCATTCGAGCACCAGCGACTGGAGTAGCCGGTGCTATCCATCATCGATTCTGGGAGCAGACAGGCGATGTCAACTCCACAGTTATCCATCGCCGCGAGCAAAGCTTCCGGGGAAGTATCTTTCTTTAATCGTTCCGGACCGGCCCCTTGCAAAGCCGAGGCTGGCAGTCCGGTCAGCAAAGCCCGTTTGCAGCCCTCGATGGCACGCCACCACATCTGGACGCCCGGGAAGTGAACAAGCGGCGTCATGTCGCCGACCAGGTGGGCTTCCGGATCAATCTTGAAGAAATCGTCGATCTGAGCTTGAACAACCATTACAGTCCTCCTTCGTGATTCGTGTTACTCGGGTCCCGGTCCCCGGAATGGACGCCAGTACTTCTCCTCCACCGAAATCTGGGGTTTCCACCACGGCCGATCAAGCGCAGGCATGGGCAGCGTCATGCCCATTGGAAGGAGGCTTTCGTGCTTCTGCCGTGGGCCGATTTGCAGCTCCGGCTGCGCGTACTCGCGGCTGAGCCACGGATTGCTACCACAGGCCGGTGACGTACCCGAGAGGCAGCGCATGACGCAGATGTTGTCGCGCTTGCAGCGGACAATCTCATCCGCCCGGCCGGACGCTACCTTGTTGGGGTATTCCGGATCGCACATGAGTTGGCGGCCGAGAGCGGAGATGTCAAACTTCCCGGCAGCAATATCGGCGTCTGCCTTGACGGGATCGTGCTGCGAGGGAACGATGACTGGAATCTTCAGGGCCTTCTTAAAATCGGCGCCAGTATCAGGAATGTGCTCCGCGCGCTCCGCCTCCGGGAGTAAGTGATTCGATTCCTCGTAACCTCCGCCATCGGAGAGGCTGATGTAGTCCGCTCCGCGGGCTTGTAAGTCCTGCGCAAGATCGATCATTTCCTCCCGCGTCAGTCCGCCTTCGCAGTGCTCTTCTGCGCTGATACGCACACCAATGGGAGCGCCCGGGCAGGCATAACGGATTTGCTCCATTACCTCATTGACAAAACGCTTGCGGTTGCGCCAGTCGCCGCCGTACATGTCGGTGCGTTTGTTGGTAAGCGGTGAGAGGAACTCGTGTTCCAGGTAGCCGTGTGGAGCGTGAATTTCGATCGCGTCAAACCCGGCGATCAGTGCGAGCTGACAGCTATGCGCATATTCCTTCTGCTCGTGGCGGATCTCTTCGATCGACATCTCCCGGGTCATCTGGCCGGTGAGAAAGACGCGAGGACGCTCTGCCTTGCGAAATGCGTTCACCACGTATTTGGTGCCCTTGTCCAGGGCCATTTCGTATGGCAGCCCGCCGGTTGCTGCGGGAGCCAATTTGTCGTGGTCATAGGAATGCCCCTGGCGTCCGAACCCGATGCTCATCTGCGCGGCGATTTTGCTGCCGAAGTAGTGAACGCGATCGGTAAGCAGCGTCAGGCCGTGCTGGTGCCCTGAGTCGTAACAGCTGAGATTCCGCCCCCAGACGAATTCGGCAGCCAACCGTGTCCCCATGATTGCCCCCGTGATGAGGAGACCTGCCCCACCCTTGGCCCGGGCCGCGAAGTAGGAGATGAGTTGTTCGGTGGCGCGCCCGTTGCCGTCAGACAGCGTCTCGTTCATGGGCGCCATTGCCATGCGATTCTTGAGCTCAAGCGGTCCAATTTTGATTGGGCTCAGAAGCGCCGGGAATTGCTTTTGTGGTGTTGCGTTGGTCGACATGTCATTCTCCTAATTTGCGATCACTAAAGCACCAAGGGCCCAAGGTCTTGCTGTGACCTGGGCTCGGTGAACGGGCCCATGCTCCCGAAGATCAATTCGTACTGCTGGCTGCGTGCAACGGACAGTTATTCGCAGCCTCACCCCAAAACTTCGCTTTCACATCCTTCCGCTGGATCTTGCCCACCGCGGTTTTCGGCAGTTGATCCCAGAATTCGACCCTTTTCGGACATTTGTAACCGGCAAGCTTGCTCTTGCAGAACTCGATCAGGTCTTTCTCGGTCGTGGTAGCTCCGGGTTTCAGGACTACCACGGCTTGTACTCGCTCGCCCCAGTTGTCGTCAGGGGCCGATGTCACCGCACACTCTTGAACAGCGGGATGACTGTAAAGGACGTTCTCCGTCTCACCCGGGTAGACGTTCTCCCCTCCGGTGATAATCATGTCGGCCTTGCGATCGACGAGGTAGAGATAACCTTCCTCGTCGATGAAGCCGATATCTCCAGTGTGGAGCCAACCATCGCGCAGTTTTTCTGCAGTCAGTTGCGGATTCTTCCAGTAGCCTATGAGGACGTTCGCGCCACGAACGACAACTTCTCCCGTTTGGCCCGGCTTCAAAGGAGCGCCGCTGTCATCGACCACTCGCACCTCGACACCCGGCAGACTCCGGCCGGCACTCTTCAACAGCTTCGCGCGCGGGCCGGCTAACACGTGATCTTCAGGCATTAACTCGCTGACGGCGGGCGCGGCTTCCGTCAAGCCGTATCCCTGAGCCAGACGGCTTCCGAATTTCGCTATACACTTTCGGAGTACTGCCTCGGGCATAGGGCTTCCTGCATAGCTCATCAGGCGAATACTGGAAAGATCGAAACGGTCCAAATCCGGGAACATGATCAGCCAGCCATAGATCGTCGGAACTGCGTTCATATGGGTGCAGCGTTCCTGCTGGATCAAACCCAGGACGCGGGGTATGTCGGGCCGCCGGACAAGAACGACCTTGCCGCCCACCATGAGGCAACAGATTGCCGGCCAAAATGAAACGTGGAAGAGCGGCAGGACCATGCAAGTACTGTCGAGCGCAGTAAACTGGTTCTGCTCGCAAAGGCAATTCATGGCTGCGAGAATGTTCCGATGGGAAAGCATCACGCCCTTGGGCGTTCCGGTGGTTCCGCCGGTATACATCAGGATCGCCAGATCGTTCTCGCCGACTGGCACGAGCGGATCGGTATCCGATGAGCGCGCGAGCAGGTCTTCGTAAGAACAACCGCCGAACTTGTCGTCCAAGCCGATCCACGTTCGGACCGTCTTCGCCTTGTTCAGCAAGGCCAATGCAGTTGCTTCGCAGCCTTCGCCGACCAGCACCAGACTTGCTTCGGAATCGTTCAGAATGTGCGCCAGCTCATCTTGCGATAGCCTGAAGTTGAGAGGAGTGGTCACCAGTCCCGCCTTCGCGGCGCCGAGATAGACTTCCAGGTACTTGTGCGTGTTCTCGGCAAGAATCGCGACCCGGTCGCCTTTGGAGGTGCCGAGCTGTGCCAGCGCATTCGCGAGGCGATTAATCCGATTGTCAAATTCGCGGTAGGTGAGCCGAGTACTATCGAAAACGACGGCTTCCGCATTGGGGTAGGTCCTGGCTCCGTTTCTCGCTATGTCACCTAGTGTCTCCATCTCTTTGCCATCCACCTGTATTGGGTTTTTCCTTTTCGTTATGACCCTTCCCCATTGAACGACGAACCCTAAAGAACGCCTTCCGATGTCGGAAGTCTTGAGCCCCTAACATGACTGACTCAGTCGGTCACTTTGAACGCCGTGGGGATGTTAACCATTGTCGGCCCCACTTGTCAACAAAAATGTTACAGAATTTTATTGTCTTAAATCCATTACATCGATCACTAGAGATATCCATTCGTGTGCTCTTCCTCACTGACTGACCCGTTGTCATTCGTTGACTGACCCGGACGGTATCAATGACGTGGCGAGTCGCCGGTAGCGTAGCACTAGCCTCAGCGGCGGCATCAACTGAATCTGACTACCGCGGGCTCGAGTTGCTGAGGAACGAGTTCAACAATATAAAGGCCTGGGCCAACAGCTTTGTCCAAGCTCGAGATTCGGTACTGATCTACATTTAGATCAGTGCCCGAAATTCCCTAAGCGCGGCAAACCTGACGATCTCTGAAAGCGCGTTCAAGGACGATCAGGAGGCTCAAAAGATGGTCCGTTGCGGTCAATTCCTGGCGCAAATGTTCACCGGTGCTACGTTCCAGGATGATGCGACGTGTCATTAGATTTCACGAGGACATGCACCGTGCCGAGGGTTGGTTCCGACCTTCGCCATAGCCTTTTGCAGGTTCTTGTAATTCTTAATCCGGGTCTTTCTTCGGCAATAAGTGCGTTATAGGCTTCAGGCTCACGTCATGCGAATTGCAGAACTCTCAATGGAATTGACTGCGGTCAAAGCAGCCCATGGAGGCGTACAACTCGAACTCTTCTCCTGACGGAGTGCTCAGGAAACGTGCTTCGGCGTGTTCGAGCTCAGAGTGGCGTCGGCCAGCAATACTGCAAACGCGAAAGGATATCGGGCCAGAACCGCCTCAGCTTTTTCTTTGTTGTCCTCTGTGCTCCCATAGACATTGACGCGCAAGCCCGACTGCGCGTCCTCGACCAGATCCAATCTGCTGTCGCCTAGCCCCGCATCATTCAAGGCGGACAGCAGAGCATCTCGAATCTCCATTCTCCTGAGCGCTGGCTTGAAAAGCTTTCCGACTGCGGTCTGAGGCATCTGGTCGATGAATCGGATTACCTTCGGCCAAGCTGCGCGCTCGCCGATTGTGCTTTTTGCGTACTCAAGCATGGCCTCTTCCGAGGCGGTTGCGCCGGTCCGCAATTGCACATAAGCAACCGGAAGTTCTCCGTAATATGCATTGGGCCGGGCTACGGCGGCCGCCATTTGCACGTCGGGATGACGCAAAAGCGGTTCCTCGATCAGCATCGGATCAATGTTGTGCCCGCCGCGGATAATCAGTTCCTTGCTGCGGCCAGTGAGCCAGAAATAGCCTTCCGTATCTTTTCGGCCAAGGTCGCCGGTGTTCAGCCATTTCTGCCCATCGATCTCGATCCAAATGGACCTGTCGTCTTCGTCGTTCAGGTATCCGTGGAAGACGTTCGGGCCGCGAATGACAATCGTTCCAATCTCGCCGACGCGAGCCTCACGGATGTATCTGCCATCTTGGTCGAGGATCACAGCCAGCATCGCTTGATAGGGCAGGCGCAATCCGATCGAGCCAATACGCCGTTCGCCCCCAGGAGGATTGATCGACGAAACGCACGCTCCTTCCGTTAATCCGTATCCCTCGAGAATCCGCACGCCTGTCTTGCTTTCAAAGTTGCGGAACAACTCAGCGGGCATGGGCGCGGCACCGCATAGAGCATATTCGAGGCTCGAAATATCAGAGCTGCCGATTGGTTGCTGTAGCAGAGATGCGTAGACGGTCGGCACGCCGGAAAAGAAGTTGATCTTGAATTTCTCCACGATTTGCCAGAAGTGCTGGAGTACACCGTATCCACGGTAACCTTGCGGCGTACCGAGAACGACATGGTCTCCGCGCGTCCACGGCAACAGCCCAGTAACGAGCTGCCCGTTAACGTGGAATAGCGGAAGCCCGCAGAAGAACGTGCGCCGGTCGCGAGGCCCCAAAGTCAACCCAATCGCCCCCGCGTCGAATACCTCGGAGCCGTGCGCGCGACATGCGATCTTCGGCAATCCGGTCGTTCCGCCGGTGCAGAAGTAGGATGAGCGCTCGTGCGGTTGAATGACACGGCCGCTGATGAGCGTGTTCGTCGGTTGCCCCTCCATCACCGTTTTGAGATCGACGATCTGACGTTGTGAATGGCGCAGACGCTCGCGCCCTGCCATCATGCGAAGGGCGTCGCCTTCCAGCTTCGGCAGATATGGGACGAGGTCTACCCACAGCACGCTTTTGACGTCTGGCAGTGTGTCCAGTTGGCTTGCAAGCTTCTGCCACAGATCCGTGCCCGGCGTTGGCGCAAGCGTTACGACGATCTTTGCTCGGGCTGCGCGTAACAAGTCGCCGATCTGCGCGGCTTCCAGCAGGGGATTGATCGGCATGGCGATGCCGGCAGCTTCGCCTCCCCAAATGGTGAAGTGTGTCTCGGGAAGGTTGGGTAGGATGAAGGCGACCACTTGGTCCTGCTTCAGGCCCAGATAGGTAAAGGCATTTGCTGCACGCGTAATCTCAGCGAACAGTTGCCGATAGCTCCATTCGTGAACCTGCTCGAACTGGTCAGCTTCCAGAAAGAAGCTCAACGCCTTGCGTTCGGGCGTCTTCTCTGCCTGGGCGTTAAGCGCAGCGTACGTGCTCGGCGCAAGCTGACGCTCCGCCAATGGAACTTTCTCAAATTCTGCAATGTCTGACAGTGTACGAACCGACATTAAGCCTCTTCGACAACAACGTTCCGTTGCACTCCCAAATCAACTACCCCATCCGAGCTGCGAATTCGCGACTCCACGACCTCTCCAACCTTGAGATACTGCGTGCGGCGCTCCTGTACCTTCAGGAACGTCCTCCACTTTGTCGCTTCGGGGAGCAACGCGAAAATCCGCTGCTTGAATGGGGATGGGACGGACAGCGCGCAACCCGAAGGCGTTCCGGTTGCAATCAAGTCTCCAGGAGCTAGGTCATGGATCCCTGAAAGCTCCGTTAACGTTTCTGCCGGACCGTTAACAAGATTGGCGGTCGTGTCGCGCTGGCGTATTTCACCGTTCACCGTCAGCGTCAACTGGAGGTTTTTGAGGTAATTCATCTCGTCAGATTTTAGTAGGCAGAGAATCGGTCCGACGGGCGCAAAGGTTCGAAAGCTCTTGCCCTTGTAAAATTGTCCTTCCGGAATCTGAATATCGCGCGCAGAGTAGTCATTGACAATGACGACGCCTGCGACATAATCGGACAGGTTCTCCTCCGAAACGATTACTTTGTGCTGCACGTCGTTCTTGATCACCAGTCCGACTTCGATCTCGTAGTCGAGGAATCGCACACAACGCGGCTTGATGACCTCGGTGTCGGCAGGCACTATGCAGCCTGGCGCTTTCGTGAACATCATGTTGTAGTGCTTGGTGTCAGGATCGATGCCGGATTCGATCATGTGCTGGCGATAATTCGCACCAAGACAGATGAACTGCTGATTTCGGGTGACCGGGGACAATACCGTCACCTCGGAGCGCGGGATTGCGTCTGTCCCCAGCGCAAGCAGTTCTTCGTTGCCAACAACAGCGCGAATAAACTCCTCGGTGGTTGCGTACTCGCCTTGCATTGCAAACACCTTGTCGTTTCGCACCACCCCCCAGCGAATTCGCCCCCGGCGTTCAAAACGAATTACAGGTACTGGCATCGGCAGGTGCTCCTCTTTCGCGCAAAGTTGACGGCGGTGCTCCCGACAGCTAACTGAAAAGCTTGGCCATCGTGACCAGCTTCTTGAGCGTCACATCGGGACTCCGCTTAAGGCTGCGCAACAGGCCTGAAAGGTTCTCGATATTCAACTTTGGCCTGGTGAAGCTGGCAGGCATGCGTTGCCCCCACTGTGCCATGGCCTCCGGGCTGGCCCACTCGACCCCCATCTTCTCCTCGGAGGTAAAGACGTCGCCATCACAGTAATGTTCGTGTTTGTCGCCCCAGGGATCATGCCAATAATCGAAGATTTGGCTGCCGAGAATATGCCGTCCGATCCCCCAGGCATGTTTCCATCCATGTTCACGAAGAATTCTTTGCCCCATACCAACTGCGTCAGCGTCGACGACCTCGTACGCACTGTGACTGTAGGCCGGTGAGAAGCCCTGCGCGATTGCCATGGTGTGGTGGTCCGCCGGTTGATCGCCAAGATCCAGGCGCATAAATGTCACCAGAGGAGAGCCGTCCGGCAGAACCTGCACGTCGCTGGGAATGAATCCGAAGGTCTTCGTGTACCACTCGCAGGTCTTTTGGTATTCCGCGACCTCGAGCACGAGATGGCCAAGCTTGATGATCTCCGAGGGTTTAGCAGGAGGGCGCTGCGTGGCATTGACGCGCTTCGGTTCGCCTCCGTCATTGAATGTCAGTGCTGAACGGCGTGTCAGTACAGGCGCTTCCGACTGACCGTGCACAACCTCAACCAGGAAGCCCGAAGGATCGGTGAGGGAAGTGCGTAGCCCCCCGCCCGGATCGTCAGAGACCTTTAGAGGCGAGACATCCGGAAGCTGCGAGATCTTGATCAGGTCAGACTCTGTTGGGACACGGAGACCAAAGCCGACGAACCTCGCCCTCCGTGCGCGATGCACTCTGTAACAGCAGGGAGCTGTGCCGGTGCCGCGCATGTAGAGCTTGTCGCCGGTTTTCAGCGCAGTGATAAGGCCGAAGTCTGTGAGGAAGCGCTCCGCTAAATCGAGATCAGGCCGCTCGAAGATCAAGTGCGCCAGACTACAGGCCTTGACCGTCGGGTGTGGATGACGAGAAGGTTGCGGCATCTTCAAGACTGGCTTCATGCGTGATCCTGTGCTCCGCCGTTCTCAGGTCTGAGACTGCGGGTTTCAAGAGTCTGTGTTGCACGCTTGCGGTCTCCATCCACAGCGGGAGCCAGCGGCGGCAGTTCGGCAGTTGCGACTCTCTGTGCCTCCCTGGCAGGCAAACCCAATGCCCGCAGAAGCAACTCTGCACAATCGGAGCCGGCCTTTCCCCAGCTTCGGGACCCTTGTAGTACAAGAAACATCGCGCCCAAGGCACCGGTGACAATCATGGTGATTGCTGACGGCAGTTGCTCAGAACGCAAGTTATAGCGACCCTTGGCTATGCCGGCAGAGACATCCTTGCGCGGCTGCCCGTACCACATCTGCCGCATCATGGAGTTGTTCAAGCCAAAACGCACGATGAATGCGCCCCAGTCGGACTCTTCATGCGCTCGCCGCACAAATAGTCGGACGCCGGTCGCCAGCCTTTGCGCGGGATCGTCGATCTCCGCAAGTGTCGCGATTACTCGCTGGTGCATCTCGGCGCTGAGCTGACTCGCGATTTCCTGGAATATCTGCTCCGTTGAGGCGCGCTGGTTGTTGTAGATCGTGCCACGGGCCACTTTGGCGCTTTGCGCCAGCTCCTTTACGTTGACGCGATCCACACCCTTCTCCACGAAAAGCCGCAGAGCTGCCTGCTGAATGCGCTTCTGCACTGGAGTAAGCGATTTGCGAAATTGCGAGGGCCGCTTCATTTGTTTGATAATTGAACACTAGTGTTCAATTGCATGTCAATCCAATTCTTACCGGACAGCTAAAATAGTATTTTTGTCGGGACCCCCTTGACAGATTGAACACAGGTGTTCAATATTAGCTCACCTTGGGGACCAATCTCTTCCGGAGGCGAGGATGATGAAACCCCTGCTCGCGTACAAGTGTGACGTGGCGATCGTGGGGCTCGGCCCCACGGGAGCGATGTTGGCGAACCTGCTCGGGCAGTATGGCTGGTCCGTCATCGGACTGGAGCGCGATGTGGAGGTGTATCCCGCAACCCGGGCCATCCATTTCGATGATGAAACTATGCGCGTCTTCCAGTTCGCCGGACTTTCGCGGGAGATCGCGCGCACGAGTGAGCCATTCATCGAAATGGAGTTTAAGCGAACACCACACGGCAAGGCGCTGCTAAGAACGGAAGTCGGCAGCCAAGACCATCGCTATGGCCACGCGTGCGCCTGGTGGTTCCATCAGCCGACACTCGAGGGGCACCTCCGCGAAGGATTGAAACGCTTTCCTGATGTTCACCCTCTCTATGGCGTCGCGGTCGATGAGATTACACAGACGGAAGATGGAGTCGTCGCCATCGGGCGCAACCGATGCGGCGAGTGTGTGCGGGTACAGGCGAAATTCCTGGTCGGATGCGATGGCGGCCGCAGCTTTGTTCGCAAGTCTGCAGGAATCTCGCTCGATTCGGCCAACTTTGACGAGCGCTGGGTGGTCGTCGACACCAGAGCTCGTACCGGCAACAAGGATAAGAGCCTGCCTCCAAACCATGCACAGATCTGCGATCCACGCCAGCCAGCGACTTACGTTCCCCTGGCAGGTCCCTACTACCGGTGGGAACTATTCGTGACGGATGGAAAGAGCGTTGAGGAGGCCACTGATCCCACGTTCGTACGCCAGCAACTACGCGCGTTTGTCGATCTCGACAAAATCGAGATTGTTCGAATCGCTTGCTACAACTTTCACGGCCTTTGGGCCAGAGGTTGGGTCTCGAAAAGGATCATTCTGGCTGGCGATGCGGCACATCAGATGCCGCCGTTTCTCGGCCAAGGAATGTGCTCAGGCATACGCGACGCACATGCCCTGGCTTGGCGGCTGAACCTGATTCTTTCCGGACGTTCGAATGCCAACATCCTTGACGACTACTCTCACGAGCGGAGCGCGCACGTGTGCGAGATCATCCGTGGTGCAGTCTTGCTCGGCAACCTGATCCAGACTCGAAACCGCGTCCTTGCGTTCCTCCGGGATAATCTGATCTTCCGCGTCGTGAGCCTCATCAAACCGAGCGCATTCCTGAAGGCCGTCAATCGGAAACGCCCCCTGAAGGGCGGGTGCTTGGGCCGCTCGCCGCTCGCAGGACACTTGGCGTTGCAACCGCAGATCACGCTGCCAGACGGGAGAATCGAACTGCTCGATGAGACTCTCGGGAAGGATTTTGCAGTGCTTGCACGCAAAGGCAGTCTCTCGCAGCATGAGTTGGTTCTCGACGTGCTCCGGAGGGCTGTGCCCATTCGCGTGCTGGAATTTGGTGTTGCGTCTGAGAACGCTGACATTACGGATCACACCGGCGTTCTGGCGCAGTGGTTCAGCCAACACGGCATCGAGTTCGTGCTCATACGGCCTGATCGCTATGTATATGATGCTGGCTCAAGTGAGGAACTCGAGCGCGCTGTCCGCGCTTTAATATCGTGTTTGTCAATCGGAATTTCGCATCCGAGCGTCCAAAGCGGCGCTGCGTGAAGTGACGTAGTGTGCGGAAAACACTGGCAATTACTACCTCACGCATGAGTTTGTCCTCGCAGTGAAATTCGTGTTCGCTTCGTATCCGACGCAGTGCCGGAGCTCTCGGGAAGCGCCGCGCTAATTGCGCAGCGGCTTGCCCGTTGTCAGTGTGTATTGAATTCGTTCCTGAGTTTTGCGCTCGCCGCACAGGGATTTGAAACCCTCGCGCTCCAAGTCGAGAATATATTGCTCGCTGACCTGTGCGCCGGGAGTTATCGCGCCTCCGCAGAGTACTTCTGCGATCTTGGTTCCGATCTTCAGGTCGTGGTCGCTGATGTATTCGCCCTGCCGCATGACGTGCAGCCCAAGCTTCAACGTCGCCAGCATCGCCGAACCCGGCACCGGGATATCAGTGCAGGGCAGCGGAGGCGTGTAGCCGGCGCGGGCCAATTCCAAAACGCGCGACTTCGCATCCGCCAGCACGCGTTCGCGATTCATGGTGACCCGGTCCGAAGATGAAAGAAGACCGAGGCTGCGCGCTTCCTCGGCAGAGGTCGAGATCTTTGCGAGGCCGATGGTCTCGAAGGCGCGCTTGATCGCTTCCGAGAACTCTATCGACCCGGCGCGGCGTTCGACGGGAAGATTCACTGCAACCTCAACCGCGCGGAGCAGCATTTCCTTGCAGCCACCGCCGGCCGGCAGCAAGCCTACTCCGGCCTCGGCGAAGCCCATATAGAGTTCAGCATGTGGTTGTCGCGCGGCACCGTGAAGGGCGACCTCACAGCCGCCACCCAACGTCATACCGAACGGGGCCACGACAACCGGTTTGGAGGAGAATTTGAGTGCGTGCGTCATCTGCTGGAAGGCACGCAACATCTGGTCGACTTCGTCCCACTTCTGCTCCTGGATCGCGAGCAGCAATATCATCAGGTTGCCGCCCGCGCAGAAGTTGGCGGCGTCGTTGGTGACGACGAAGGCCTCGAAGTAATCGCCGGGACCGCCAGGCGCAAGACTGTGCGTGATCAGCCGGTGGATGTCCTCTCCAATGATGTTCATCTTGGAATGGAACTCGATACAACCGACACCGTCTCCTAAGTCAACCAGGGAAGCACCAGCGTTCTGCGCGACGACTCCATGGGATTTCTTGGCGATCGCCACTGAGCCCACCCTAATCCCCTCCTCTTTTTTATTGTTTGTTGATGGCTGACTCAGTCGGTCAACAACGTGCGATGTTAGTAAAGCTCCGTCAGCGTGTCAACAAGAAGGGTTTGCTACAATGAACTCGTAGCACTGACCGATTGCAGATTGACTGACCAGGGCGGTATGCGATCCAACGGCTTAACAAACAGGTGAGCAATGATCACTAGCGACCGCAACACACGTAAGAGAGCGCCTCACGATTCCAACGGCGACAAGACCTTACAAATCGTCAAGAAGGCGATAGAGATGTTCAACCGTGTTGGATATGAGCGGGTGAAGGTCAGCGACATCACCGATGCGCTTCGGATAGGCAAGGGAACGCTTTATCTGTATTTCAAGAACAAAAAGGAACTGCTTTTCGAGTGCTTCCGCCAAGTGGACATGGTGATCTCGTCGCTGGAGGCCAGCCCGGAAATCCGCAGCGCGGGCGGATTCTTCGAGCGCTTGCGGCCACGATTTGTCGGCGCGCACAAACACTACATAGATCTAGGAGGAGCGCTCAACTTGATCAGACTTTCCTCGGTATCAGCGGATCCGGAGATCCGCCGCTGTGCCCAGGATTCCTACCGCGCAATTATCGAGCCCTTGAAGAGGGATTTGGAAATCGCCATCCGGCAAGGAGTCGCGCGGCCGATTGACGCAGAGCTTGCGATGTGCGGGCTCATTGCCTTTGCCGAAAGCATCATCAGTCGAGCGGCGCGGAACGACCGTTATACGGTTCAGGAAATCGATGATTTGATTATTGACTTCGCCGAACAAGCGCTTCGTGTGCCTCAGAGTCAGGGTGACAGTCAGGCACTCACAGCAGATCGACACATGTTCTCTGCCAGCATCACCGACCAGAACGGCGTCAGCACCGAGGTCAACGACGTGCGCTTCGAGGGCGGCATAAACCTCCGCGGGATCTTGGGGCAGGCGGAGATCGAGGTGGATCCCGCGCGCGTCAGCTCCATCGCCGTTCGCGAAGCTAACGAAGTATGGTTCGCAGATGTCACTACGCGGGATGGCGGGAAAGCTTCACTCCAGGTCCAGCCCAACCTAATCGTTTCCAGTGAGACTGCGCTGGGTACGCTCCGCATTGCCCTTGGTGGTATTTCCCTGCTGGCCTTCAGCAATCCGCAGGGGTGACTCGGGCTAGTGGCTGCCGCGTACTCAGTCGCTTATTGCCGCACTCGCCGGGCTGCAGGTTCCTTTCTTATGCAGCGAGACCCACGAGCTCGGGGAAGAACTTGCTGCGTCCCACCTCTATCAGGTCCATCTCTACCATTGCCTGAGAACAACAACCACGGCCGCTTCCTCACCGACAACGATCTCTAGAAGCCACGCGAACCCGCACCCGGCCGAAGCATTTGCAGTAGTTCAAGGGAATGACCGGTCCAGTCTTGAGCACCACGCACAAATTGCGTTTTTTCAGAAATAATCCGCAGAAAAGGCTTGACAAGGAAGACAGTTTCAGGATATATAGACCCGAGTGTAATGACTGACTGAGTCAGTACTGCAATCAAAGGATCACACCGTGAGGAGCCCCGTGCATAAACCATCATCTATCCACCGTCCCTGGCCCGCATGCGTGCGAGGACTGCTGCCGCTCTCGATTGCGGTGGTTCTTCTCGCCACACCATTCCTAGCCGCGCAAGAGAGTAAAACCGAACCTACCGACGAACAGCCATCCCAGCAAGGGACCGCCGCAGCTGACAAAGACCCCCCTGAACAAGCTAAGACTGGCCGCGAAGCGAAGTTCAGCTGGGACACTACCATCAAGTACAGCAACTTCTTTCGGATGGCGAGGCAAAACCCCAATATCATCAATACGACAGGGAACGCCTTCAACGTCAACCAAGATGATGGCGACCGCAACTTCCACGGGGGTCTTGCCTCGAATCGGGTCGACCTGTACTCCGAAATGGAGCTTACCTTTGGAAACTTCGGAGTGCGCGGAAGCATGGAGGCCTGGGGTGACCCGACTTACAACCAGAGGACCGCTAACAATTCGCCACAGACCTGCAACAGCCTTACTGGGGATTGCACCCATTTCCCCGGCGGCACGAAGGACTTTGAATTCACAAATGCCCAACTGATGGACGCTTTCTTCTTCGCGAAAGGACATATCGGGCAACGGGCGGTAAGTTTCCGCGTCGGCCAATTCTCGCAGTTCTGGGGCGAGTCCCTGTTCTTCGGAAATAATGGGATCGCCGGCGGCATGGCGCCGATCGATGTCATCAAGGCGCTCTCAGTGCCCAACTGGACCTTCAGGGAACTGATCCTGCCGGTGCCGCAGGTTTCTATCGGATTCGAGCTCGCCCCGAACGTCTCAATCGGTGCCTATTACCAGTTGACGTGGCGGGAGGACTGGTTACCCGGGGCAGGCAGCTACTTTTCTCAACTCGATTTTCAGGGAACTGGCGAAGGAGGAAATGGCGAAGGAGGAAAGATCATCGCCGGGGGGCCGCTTGTGCCCGGAGGGGGGCCCGCCGCGTTTTTCCCCAAGAGCAATCTATCGGCGAAGAACTCGGGACAGTTAGGTGCTCAGGTGAAGGTCCGTGGCGGACATGGCATTGACTTGGGATTCTACGCCATTCAATTCCACGAAAAGACGCCAGTGCCCATCCTAATACCCGCCCAAGCTAATCCAGGCGTTCCGTTCAATCCGGTTACCGGCGAGATCGGTCTCTACAACTGGGTCTATCCTGAAGACGTCAAAGCATATGGAATCAGCGCGACTAAGACGGTTGGTGTCGTCAACTGGGCTACCGAAATTTCGGGGCGCACTAACCAGGACCTGACGAATGATGCGGCAACCATGGTCGGGGGCGTAGGGAACAACAGTAACCATCCCTTGTACGCGGTTGGCGACTCGATTCACGGCAACGTTTCAGGGCTTGCTACCTTTGGAAAGAATTTCATTGCGAAGGAGTCAACCTTGCTGGGTGAAATTGCCTGGAACCGGCTGCTTTCTATTACTCACAACCCCGCTGTGCTGGATCCTGGTGCGACCCGGGATGGAGTCGGATTTCGTCTGTTATACACGCCAACTTACCGCCAGGTCCGCCCCGGCCTGGATCTCAGCTTTCCGGTTAACTTCGCGTTCTTCCCCATGGGGAAATCGTCGGTAATCTATCCCTTTGGGCCTGATAAAGGCGGCGATTACACTATCAGCGTTAACGCCTCATATTTAGACGCTTGGCGCTTCAGCTTGGGCTACACCCGCTTCTACGGCACAACAGGAGGCGCTCTCTACGTCAACCCGGCGAACCCGCGCCCTCCAGTTTTCACTTACGACCAACCATACGCGGATCGGGGCTTCATCGCGTTCTCGGTCTACCGCTCAATCGGTCTGCGAAAGGGCCGCCATTAAGCAAAGGGAGAATGAACAATGACAATCAACATGATGCAAAGAGCGATACTTGTCAGCGTGCTGTGCGCATTGATGGTAGGAGGCACCGCGATGGCGCAAGTCTCTGCCCAAGAAGCGGAGCAGCTAAAGACGACACTGACTCCTATGGGTGCAGAGAAGACGGGCAACAAGGAAGGTACGATCCCGGCTTGGGACGGAGGCGCCACGAAGGTCACTCCCGGCTTTAAGAACGGCGGCACACGTCCCGATCCGTACCCGAACGAGAAGGCTCTCTTCTCGATTACATCCAAGAACATGGACCAGTATGCCGACAAACTGACGGAAGCTACGAAGGCCCTGCTCAAGAAGTACCCCGGTTTCCGGGTCGACGTCTACCCGACGCATCGTACCGCAAACGCGCCGCAGTGGGTCTATGACAACACATTCAAGAATGCAACGCGAGCCAAGCTCGTGAACGGCTCAGCCGGCATGGAACCGGAAGGCGCCTGGGGCGGCGTTCCGTTCCCGATTCCCAAGAGCGGGGATGAGGTCATGTGGAATCATCAGTTACGCTGGCGCGGTACCTCCTGGCATTGGACATTCAGTGGCTACCTGGGGACCGCCGACGGCAAGCGCGTGCATATTCTAAGCGCCAATAATGACATGGCAGAGCCGTACTATTTCCCGAACACTCAGCAAAAGGGCGGCGATGTGGCTGAGTACTGGCAGGCCGTATCCATCAATACCGCCCCCCCGATTCGCGCTGGCGAATCCATTATGGGCCGTGAAAGTTTTAACCACGATAAGACCCGGGTTTGGGTCTATCTCACCGGTCAGCGGCGTACGCGCATGTTGCCCAACGCATGTTGCGATACACCTGCGCCGTTCTCGGCAGGGTTGACTTACTTGGACGAGATTGAGGGATGGACCGGCAGACTTGATCGTTTCGATTGGAAGTTGGTAGGCAAGAAGGAAATGTATATCCCCTACAACAGCAACAAGACCTTTGCCCCTAAGATCAACGAAGTCTTTGCGGATCATTACCTGAACCCTGACGATGTCCGCTGGGAGCTGCATCGTGTCTGGGTGGTAGAAGGCAATCTCCGTCCAGGCAAGCGCCATGTCGCACCCAAGAATCGCTACTACGTCGACGAGGATAGTTGGATCGCGGTGCTGGGTGACCGGTGGGACGCCAAAGGGCAGTTGTGGCGTGGTGTGATTACTCTTCCCATTAGCTGCCCGGATGTTCCAGGGGAAATCAGCACAGCTTGGGGAACTTACGACCTGTTGTCGGGCACGTATTTCGTCAACGTGATGTTCAATGAGCAGGCCGAGCAACACAAAGTCATGCCACCCTATCCCGAGTCCACGTTCATACCAGAGAAAATGGCGAGTGAAGGGGTGCGTTAATAGGGGTGCGTAATGAGGTACTTCAAGCGCTGGAGCGGGCAAACTAGCCCGCTCCAGGTTCTTTCAGGAAGTCGGGCTCGACGCATCGCGTGCTCTCTGCTTCGCATACTCATTGTGGGATTCCTGACATACACTGCAGCCGCGGCATCGGGAGTCGCCGATCCTCTAGACCGGCCGGCCACGATAACCCGCAACGCTGCGCGTTGCTTCCTGCAGGGCGCTGCCACGGCTGGCGACCGCCTGGTGGCCGTGGGCGAGCGGGGCATCGTTATCCTCTCTGACGATAACGGCAAGACCTGGCGTCAGGCGAAGGTGCCCACCAGCGTTGAGCTCACCGCCGTGGAGTTTCCAACTCCCCAGCAGGGATGGGCTGTCGGCCACGCTGGAGTCGTGCTGCATACGGAAGACGGCGGTGAAACTTGGATCCGGCAACTGGATGGCAAAATCGCGGCCCAGCTGGCCCTGGAGGCCGCACAGGCGAAAGCTGCCGCCCGACCAAATGATAAAGCAGGAAAGAGGCAACTGGCCGAAGCCCAGTTATTTGTTGATGAAGGGTCCGATAAGCCTTTGCTCGACCTTCATTTCGAAAATGAGCAGACAGGTTTTGTCGTTGGCGCGTATGGCCTGATGTTCCGCACCGGCGACGGTGGCAAGACCTGGAAATCGTGGATCGGCCGCCTCGACAATCCAGAGGGACTCAACATCTACGCCATACGAGTAGCGGGGAACAACGTCTACCTCGCTGGCGAAAAAGGGTTGTTCCTTCGCTCCACGGACAAGGGAAATAGCTTCACAAGGGTTACGACACCTTACGAGGGGACCTTCTTCAGCATCGCCATTTTCCCCTCTGGGGAGATCGTGCTTGCGGGCCTGCGTGGGAATGCCTACCGGTCGGCCGATCAAGGCAAAACCTTCTCCAAGGTCGATGTCCCCGTGGGCGTCTCGTTTAGTGCGAGCGCGACCCTCCCGGA
>ODAK010000852.1_pt1 | contig 34537 bp, 31 predicted proteins | sample 1539591 | NCBI WGS metagenome assembly ODAK01 (sample SAMEA3539303, study PRJEB22396) | soil metagenome | biome: tundra; feature: field; material: soil | place: USA | collected 2010-05 | depth 0.15 m | reverse complement strand
TCGATCCGGTGATCACGCTGCTCGTGCGCTCGGGCGACCTGAAGATCATTTCCGATACGCGCGTCGTCGCCGAGGCCGACAGGATTTTCGGTGGGCCGATGCCGGCCGGCTGCCTCTACACGCAGCAGACCTTCATCGACAGATATCCGGCCACGACGCAGGCGCTCGCCAATGCCATCGTGCGCGCCGACAGGTGGATTCACAACGCCGGCCCGGGCGACATCATCAAGGCCGTGCCGGAGAACTATCTGCTCGGCGACCGCGCCGTCTACGTCGACGCCTTCCTGGCGGCCAAGGGTGCGCTGTCGCCCGACGGCATGATTCCCGAAGCCGGCGCCGAGACGGCGCGACGGGCGCTGGCCAGCATCGATCCCGAGATCGCCAACGCGAAGATCGATCTCGCCGCGATCTGGACCAACGACTTCACAAAGCGCGCCGACGCGAAGTACGCGAAGGGCTAGCGTGCCGGCGTGCAAGCGGAGGCCGGAACGAATGCGTTCACGCGCCCCATGAACGTCGCACCGGCGCTCGGGCTCGACGCGATTGCCTGCACGTTCGTCAGCAAAGACGACGCGCGCCAGCGCTACACCGCCGTCAGCGACGTGACGCTCGCCGTCGGCGCCGGCGAGTTCGTCTCGGTCGTCGGCCCGACCGGCTGCGGCAAGAGCACGCTCCTCAACGTCGCCGCCGGCCTGCTCGAGCCGAGCAGCGGCCGCGTCAAGGTGTTCGGCGAGGTGCTGTCTGGCATCAACGCCCGAGCCGGCTACATGTTCCAGTCGGAAAGCCTGATGCCCTGGCGCACCGCGCTCGGCAACGTCGCTGCCGGCCTCGAGTTTCGTGGTGCCGGCGACGCTTCGGAGCGCGCGCTCGAGTGGCTGAAGCGAGTCGGCCTCGGTGCCTTCGCCGACCGCTATCCGCACCAGCTGTCGGGCGGCATGCGAAAACGCGTCAGCCTGGCGCAGACGCTCGTCCTCGACCCCGACATCATCCTCATGGACGAGCCGTTTTCCGCCCTCGACGTGCAGACGCGCCAGCTGATGGAAAACGAATTGCTCGGCCTCTGGGCCGAGAAGAAGAAGGCGGTGCTTTTCATCACCCACGATCTCGACGAGGCGATCGCGCTGAGCGACCGCGTCGTCTGTCTCTCCGCCGGCCCCGGCTCGCATCCGATCGGCGAGTTCGCGATCGACCTGCCGCGCCCGCGCGACGTCGCCGAGGTGCGCGCGACGCCGCGCTTTGTCGAGCTGCACCAGGCGATCTGGTCGGTGCTGCGCGAAGAGGTCCTCGCCGGCTATCGGCAGCAGCTCGCGGCATGAAACACCTCCGACTCTGGCAGCTCGGCCTTCTGGTCGCGATCTTCGTCGTCTGGTACCTGCTGACGACGCCGGGCCTGCTGCCGAACTTCATGTTCGACAACGACCGCCAGGCGGCGTTCTTCTTCGGCCAGCCGCTCAAGGTCTTCGGCCGCGTCTGGGACTGGTTCTTCGTTCACGCCGACATCTACGAGCACCTCTGGGTCACGCTGGTCGAGACCGTGCTCGCGTTCTTCATCGGCACGGTCCTCGGCCTGGCCTGCGGCCTCTGGCTGGCGCTCAGCCCGCTCGCCGCCGCCATCACCGACCCGTACATCAAGGCGCTCAACAGCATGCCGCGCGTCATCCTGGCGCCGATCTTCGCCGTCTGGTTCGGCCTCGGCATCGCCAGCAAGGTCGCGCTCGGCGTGACGCTGGTCTTCTTCATCGTCTTCTTCAACGTCTACCAGGGCGTCAAGGAGGTGAGCCCGGTCGTGCTCGCCAATGCGCGCATGCTCGGCGCGTCGCGCAAGCAGCTGCTTCGCCATGTCTACCTGCCCAGCGCGACGAGCTGGGTCTTCAGCTCCTTGCACACGTCGGTCGGCCTGGCTTTCGTCGGCGCCGTGGTCGGCGAGTACCTCGGTTCTTCGCGCGGCGTCGGCTATCTGATCCTGCAGGCCGAAGGCTCGTTCGACATCGACACGGTGATGGCCGGCATCCTCGTCCTCACCGTCTTCGCGCTCGCGCTCGACGCCGCGGTCGGCCGCATCGAGAAGCGACTCATGCGCTGGCAGCCGGTGGCCGGCGAGACCGAAAAGATCTGACCACGGCGGTCGGACGGGTCCGACGCCGAATCGAGACGCACGCCGATGGCGGCATCGCGCTCGCGCAGGCACTCTCGCTTCGCCAGACTCTCGCGGAGGCCGCATGAATTCCAGCACCCGATTCGCCTTGACTCTCGTTGTGGCCCTGCTGTCGGCGGGCGTGGCCTTCGCCCAGGCCGACCCGGGCGCGCCGCCGCCGCCGCAGGTGCGTTCAGCCAACGGCATCGATTACGTCAACGGCGGTGCCGGCGAGGAAGCACGGGATGCGATCGCCCGGATGCAGCCGGGCTTCGGCCTGAAGCTCGTCTTCAGCAACGCGAGCGGCGAATATCTGGTCGCCGATCACGTCGCGGTCAAGGGCCGTGCGGGCGAGGTCTTCGACGTCGATGGCGCCGGGCCGATGCTTCTCGTCAAGCTCCCCCCGGGCGACTTCACGGTCATCGCGAGCTACGAGGGCAAGACCGAGCAGCGCGCCGTCAAGGTCGGTGCCGGCACGCGCACGCTGAACTGGCGCTTCGGTGGCGCCCGCCACTGAAACTACTTCGATGTCGGCATCGTGAACTCGGCGCCCTTGGGCGTCGAGGCCGGCCAGCGCTGCATCACCGACTTCTGGCGCGTGTAGAAGCGCACGCCTTCTTCGCCGTAGGCGTGCATGTCGCCGAACATGCTCGACTTCCAGCCGCCGAAGCCATGCCAGGCCATCGGCACCGGGATCGGTACGTTGATTCCGACCATGCCGACCTCGACGCGCCGCGCGAACTCGCGGGCGACGTTGCCGTCGCTCGTGAAGCAGGCCACGCCGTTGCCGAACTCGTGGGCGTTGATGAGCTTCAGCGCCGCTTCGAAATCGGCGACGCGAACGCAGGAGAGCACCGGGCCGAAGATCTCTTCGCGATAGATCTTCATCGACGGCGTGACGTGGTCGAAGAGCGTGCCGCCGGTGAAGAAGCCCTCTTCGTGGCCCTTGACGCGAAGGCCGCGGCCATCGGCGGCGAGCGTGGCGCCGTCGCCGAGGCCGGAGGCGATGTACGAATCGACGCGTGCCTTCGCTTCCTTCGTGACGAGCGGCCCCATCTCGGCGTCGAGCTCCATGCCGTTCTTGACGACGAGGCCGCGCGCGCGCGCGGCGACCAGCGGCACGATGCGATCGGCGATGTCGCCGACGAGCACGGCCACGGAGATCGCCATGCAGCGCTCGCCGGCCGAGCCGTAGGCCGCGCCGACGAGGGCGTCGACCGCCTGCTCGAGGTTGGCGTCGGGCATCACGACCATGTGGTTCTTGGCGCCGCCAAGCGCTTGCACGCGCTTGCCGTGCTTGGCCCCGGTCTCGTAGACGTGGCGGGCGATCGGCGTCGAGCCGACGAAGCTCACCGCCTTCACGTCGGGATGTGCGAGCAGGGCATCGACCGCGACCTTGTCGCCCTGCACGACGTTGAAGACGCCGTCGGGCAGGCCGGCCTGCCTGAGCAGCTCGGCCATGAAGACCGACGGTGATGGATCGCGCTCGCTCGGTTTGAGGATGAAGCAGTTGCCGCAGGCGATGGCGACGGGGAACATCCACATCGGCACCATGCACGGGAAATTGAACGGCGTGATGCCGGCGACGACGCCGAGCGGCTGGCGCATCGTCCAGTTGTCGATGCCGGTCGAGACCTGTTCCGTGTAGTCGCCCTTGAGCAGCTGCGGGATGCCGCAGGCGAACTCGACGACATCGATGCCGCGCGACACTTCGCCCTGCGCGTCGGTGAAGACCTTGCCGTGCTCGGACGTGATCATCGCCGCGAGCGTGTCGCGGTGCTGGTTGAGCAGGCCGAGAAAGGCATTGAGGATGCGGGCCCGGCGCAGCGGCGGCATCTCGGCCCAGGCCGGCCACGCGGCCTTCGCGGCGGCGACGGCGGCGTCGACTTCGGCGCCGCAAGCGAGGGCGACGTGACGTGCCACGGCACCGGTGGCCGGGTTGTAGACGGCCTGGCGCCGTCCGCTCGAACCGGCGACGGGACGGCCGTTGATGACGTGGCAGATCTCGGCGGCGCTGGCGAAAGCTTCGGTGGCTCCCATGATCGATCTCTCCTGGTTCGTCAAGGCTCGATGCCGCCGTACGCGTCGAATCGAGCGGGTGTCAGGCGGCTGCAACGCCGGCCTGCGCGTTCATTCGACCAGTATCCGCCAATCGGCCGACCCGGCGCACGGTGCAGCATTGGCGACAGCCGGCGCCGGGCCGGGTCGCTAAGCTGCGCGGAGCCGCGCCGCGCCGCCGCCGCTTTTCGAGGAAAGACCGCCATGCCCCGAGCCGATGTCACCGCAGACCGTTTGCACGAAAAGCAGGCCGGCTCGCTGCCTGGCCGCTACGGCCTCGTCGTCACGCGGATCGAGGAAGGTCGGCTCGATGCCGAATTCCTGATCCAGCCCTGGATGCTTGCGCCGAACGGTTATCTTCACGCCGCCAGCGTGCTCTTGCTGGCCGATACCGCCGCCGGCTACGCGAGCTTCGCGCACTTGCCCGAAGGGGCGAAGAACTTCACCACGATCGAGCTGAAGAGCAACTTTCTCGGCACGGTGCGCGAAGGGGCGATTCGCACCGAGTGCCGCGCGGAGCACCTCGGGCGGACGACGCACGTCTGGTCGGCAACGGTGTTGGGCCCGGCCGATCGCAAGCTGGCGCTGTTCCGCTGCACGCAGTTGATCCTGTGGTGAAAGGCGCCACACCGCCGGGCCGGAGATCGCGGCCGGCCGCTTCTCGCGGAGCCGCGTCGAGGCCTCTTTCCGATCGCGACATCGACGAGCTGCAGCGCTTGCTCGATGCCGTTCCGGCGCCGCTCGAGCCGCTCGACGTCTCCTCGCTCGACGGCTTCCTCTGCGGCGTGCTCGTCCAGCCGGAGCGAGTGTCGAGCCAGCGCTGGCTCGCCTGCGTCACCGATCACGAGGGGCGACCGCTCCCGCTCGGATATGACGCGGCGCCGCTGCACGCGCTGGCGCTGCGTCGCCATGCCGAGCTCGACGCGGCGATCGCACGCCGCCAATGGTTCGATCCGTGGGTCTTCGAGCTGGAGGACGGTGCCGGGGGCGCTAGGGTTCGGGAAGCCGTCTACCCCTGGGTCGCCGGCGTCGCCACCGCGTTCGAGCTCTTTCCTGGTGTTATGCGCCTTCCCGCCGCATCGACGGTCGAACCCCTGGCCTTGCTCTATCGCCACCTCGACGCAGAAGACCTCGAAGACGCGGACGAACTCCTCGCCGAGATCGAGACACTCGAACCGATCGCCGACCTGGAGGAAGCGGTGGAAGGCCTGGTGCGCGCCATCCTGCTGCTCGCCGACCTGACGCGGCCGATCAGATGATCAGTGGGTCGACGTCGATGGCCCAGCGCAGCAAACGCTGATCCGGTCCCTTGCGTTCGCTGCGCAACGCGTAGAGATGCGGCAGCCAGGCGCTCAGCATGGCCTGCAGGCTGCGCCGCGACGCTGACTCGACAAGCATCTGCATTCGCTCGACGTCGGCGACGCGGGCGACGACCAGCGGCACCGGCGCGTAGACCATGACCGCTCCGGATTCGGCCAGGGTCTTCGCGCGCTCGGCCGCCGCGGCGAGAAAGCCTCGTGCCGCTTCGCTCGTCTTCGCCTCGGCGCGTAGCACCGCAAGGTGCGAGTAGGGCGGCAGGCCGGCGATCTCGCGTTCCTTGAGTTGATCCTTCGCGAAAGCGGCGAAGTCGTGCCGGCGCAGCGCCGCGTAGAGCGGGTGGGCCGGATGCCAGGTCTGCACCCACATCTCGCTCTTTCCCGGATGCGCGGCGTCGCGACCAGCGCGGCCGGCCGCCTGCATCAGTAAGGAAAAAAGCCGCTCGGGCGCGCGAAAATCGCTGCTGAACAGCGAGCTGTCGGGATTGACCGCGGCGACCAGGCCGATGCGGCGGAAGTCGTGCCCCTTGGCGATCATCTGCGTGCCGACGAGCACGTCGACCTCGCCCGCGTGCACGGCGCCCAGCTGCGCTTCGAGCGCGCCTTTCCTGCGCGTGCTGTCGGCGTCGATGCGGGCGATCCGCGCCCGCGGCAGCAGGGCAGCAAGTTGCTCCTCCAGCCGCTCGGTGCCACGGCCGATTGGCGCGATGTCCGGGTTGCCGCAATCGGGGCAGGCGCGCGGCACCGCTTCAGCCAAGCCGCAGTGATGGCAGCGCAGCGTCCGGTCCTGCTTGTGGAAGACACGCCAGGCGCTGCAATGTGGGCAACTGCTCTTCCAGCCGCATTCGGCGCAGTGCAGCACCGGCGCGTAGCCGCGGCGGTTGAGGAACACGAGGCTTTGCTCGCCGCGCTCGATCCGTGCTTCGATCGCCGCGACGAGCGGCGGCGCGAGGGCCGGCGCGCTGCCGCGGCTTCGCGGCAATTGCCCCATGTCGACGAGGCGAAGCTCGGGCCAGGCGGCGCCGCCGATCCGCGTCGGCAAACCGAGCCGCAGGTAGCGGCCCGCATCGGCACGGTGCCAGCTCTCCAGCGAAGGCGTGGCCGAGCCGAGGACCACGGGCACGGCCTCGTTGCGGCCGCGCCAGACCGCCAGATCGCGGGCCGAGTAGCGGGCGCCATCCTGCTGCTTGTACGAAGGGTCGTGCTCTTCGTCGACGACGATGAGGCCGAGTCGTGGCAGCGAAGCGAATACCGCGAGCCGCGTGCCCAGGACGATGTCGGCATGGCCGGCATGTGCGAGAAGCCAGTGCCGCAGGCGCTCGGCCGGCGTCAGGCCGCTGTGCAGGCTGACGATGCGCTGGCCGGGGAAGCGCTCGGCAAAGCGCGCGACGAGCTGTGGCGTGAGGTTGATCTCCGGGACGAGAACCAGTACTTGCCTGCCCCTGTTGAGCACGGCGGATGCGGCGCGAAGATAGACCTCGGTCTTGCCGCTGCCGGTGCTGCCGTGCAAGAGCACCGTTCCGGGTTCCGATGTCGACAACGCTGCAGCGATGCGCTCGCTGGCCGCGGCCTGCTCATCGGAAAGCAAGGGCGGCGCCACGGCCGGCGACGACGATTCCCGCGTCCGCAGCTGCTTTTCGGCCCGCGCGACGCGGTTCGCCAGCCCGGCGTTGTCGAGGCGCCGCAATTCGGCGGGCAGCACCGAGAGGGCGATCTCGCCGATGCCGCGCTGGTAGTACGAAGCCGCGAATTCGACGAGTGCACGCCATGCCGGCGAAAACGGGGCGATCGCATCACAGGCCTCGGTGATCTCGCGAAGCTCGTCGCCAACGGCTTGCGTGGCCGCCGGAAGCCAGACAATGCCTGAGACCTCGCGCCGGCCAAGCGGCACGCGCACCAACGTTCCTTCGGGGAGCGTGTGCTCGCTGAAGTAGCTCAATACCGAATCCAGACCGGCATGCAGCGGCGTTTCGACGGCGATTGAAAGACGAGCCGGCCCCGCGTTCATCACGCTCTGGATGCCGCCGCTCTGCGCTTGCGCATGGCTTGAACTAAGCCTCGTAAGTCCATGATTTGGTGGTGCTTTTGAAATTCTCCACCGTCGCTGTGGGTAACTTTGTGGAGAACTAGCCTTGGCCACGCCGAAAGGCTTGCTGCGACTTGGCTGCCGACATCCTGCCCGCTTTCGCGGCAAGCGCGTGACCTCAATGAAATCAAGGACTTACGAACGCTGTCGAAAAGCGCCTTGATGCGGTGCAACACCGGCGTGGAGTTTTATGACAGATCAAAGTCATGGGGATAAGTCAAGCCCTGAGCGCTCACTCACCGTGTTTCCACGGGGTACAGCGGCTTGGCGTGACTTTCGTCACGCCTGAGGCAAGACGTGGTACGGGCGCGACAGCTCGTGGACCGCGTCGACGAGCACGCTGACGTGCTCCGGCGGAGTGTGCTGGCTGATGCCGTGGCCGAGGTTGAAGACGTGCCCGTTGCGTGTCGAAAGCGGCGCCGCGTGGAAGCTGGCGAGGCTGGCCGCAACTTCGCCGCGGATGATTGCCGGCCCGGCGAAAAGCACGTTCGGGTCGAGGTTGCCTTGCAAGGCGATGCCATCGCCGACACGCGGTCGTGCCTGGCCGAGATTGACGGTCCAGTCGACGCCGACGACATCGGCGCCGAGTTTGCCGATTGCCTCGAGCCAAGGGCCACCCCCCTTGGTGAAGACGATGTGCGGTACGCGGTGGCCGTCGGCGTCACGCTTCAGGCCGCGCAATACGCGCTCGGTATAGGCGAGGCTGAAGGCCTGAAATGCGCCATCGGCGAGGACGCCGCCCCAGCTGTCGAAGATCATCACCGCTTGCGCGCCGGCGTCGATCTGGGCGTTGAGATAGAGCGCGACCGCCTCGGCATTGACCGCGAGGATGCGATGCAGCAGGTCGGGCCGCGCATAGAGCATGGTCTTGACGAGGCGATAGTCATCCGAGCCCGCGCCTTCGACCATGTAGCAGGCCAGCGTCCACGGGCTGCCGGAAAAGCCGATCAAGGGCAGGCGGCTGGCGAGCGCCCTGCGTATGGAGGCCACGGCATCGAAGACGTAGCGCAGCTTGGCCATGTCGGGCACCGCCAGTTTCGCGACGGCGGCTTCGTCTCGCACCGGCCGCTCGAAGCGCGGGCCTTCGCCTTCGGCGAAGCCGAGGCGAAGGCCCATCGCGTCGGGAACCGTCAGGATGTCGCTGAAAAGGATGGCCGCGTCGAGGGCGTATCGATCGACCGGCTGCAGCGTCACCTCGGTCGCGAAATCGGGGTTCGTGGCGAGGCCCATGAAACTGCCGGCGCGCGCTCGCGTCGCGCGGTATTCGGGCAGATAGCGTCCGGCCTGGCGCATCAGCCAGACGGGCGTGAAAGGCACCGGCTGCGACAGGCAGGCGCGCAGGAAGGTGTCATTCTGCAGCGACGAGGGCATCAGCCATTGTCGCAAACGCCTGCGCGCGGGGCCCGGCGCCGAGGGCAAGAACATAATCGCCGCCACTGCTCGAGACGCACTCGGGAACGAGGAGCCGCGCGATGCTCGCCAACGACGTCCTGCACACTATCGGCAACACGCCGCACATTCGCATCAATCGCCTGTTCGGCACGACACACAGCGTCTACGTCAAGAACGAGCGGTCGAACCCGGGCGGCTCGATCAAGGATCGCATTGCGGTATCGATGGTCGAGGCTGCCGAGGCCTCCGGGGCACTGAAGCCGGGGGCGACGATCGTCGAGCCCACCTCGGGCAACACGGGCGTGGGCCTCGCGATGGTCGCGGCGGTGAAGGGCTACAAGCTCATCCTCGTCATGCCAGACAGCATGAGCGTCGAGCGGCGGCGCCTCATGTTGGCCTATGGAGCGAGCGTCGTGCTGACGCCGCGCGAGAAGGGCATGAACGGCTCGATCGCCCGGGCCCGCGAGATCGTCGCCGACACGCCGGGCGCATGGATGCCGCAGCAGTTCGAGAATCCGGCCAACATCGATGTCCACGTCCGCACTACGGCCGAGGAGATCGCGGCCGATTTTCCGAGCGGCATCGATGCGCTCATCACCGGCGTCGGCACCGGTGGCCACATCACGGGTTGCGCGCAGGTGCTGAAGAAGATGTGGCCGAGGCTCAAGGTGTTCGCGGTCGAGCCGAGCGCCTCGCCCGTCATCAGCGGCGGCAAGCCGAGCCCGCACCCGATCCAGGGCATCGGTGCCGGCTTCATTCCGACAAACCTGCACGTCGATCTGCTCGACGGCGTGATCCAGGTCGAGGCCGAAGCGGCGCGCGAGATGGCGCGGCGCTCGGCGCGCGAAGAGGGCTTGCTCGTCGGTATTTCCTCGGGCGCGACACTCGCGGCGATCGCGCAGAAGCTGCCCGACATCGCGCCGGGCTCGACCGTGCTCGGCTTCAACTACGACACCGGCGAGCGCTATCTTTCGATCGAGGGCTTCCTGCCGGCATGAGGCCCTCACGCTTGCGGCTTCGCCGCGGCACTGCCCCCCGAGGGGGCGCGGCCGGGCTTTGGAGCGGCACGGCGCCCGGCCGATCCGAATGAAGCCGCGCGTGCTCATCGTCGAAGACGAACCCGGCATCGCCGATACGCTGCAGTACGCCTTGCGCACCGAAGGCTTCGAGCCGACCTGGTGCGCCACCGGCGAAGAAGCCCTGGTGCGCATCGGCAGCGAGGCGCCGGCGCTCGTCATTCTCGACGTCGGCCTGCCCGATGCGAGCGGCTTCGAAGTCTTCAAGCGTATCCGCGCGACGAGCGACGTGCCGGTCGTCTTCCTGACCGCGCGCAGCGACGAGATCGATCGCGTCGTCGGCCTCGAGCTCGGCGCCGACGACTACGTCGCCAAGCCGTTCTCGCCGCGAGAGCTCGTGGCGCGCGTGCGGTCCATCCTGCGCCGCAGCGCCAAGGCGGCCGCCACCGCTGCGCCGCGGAGCGAGAAGCCGGCGGCCTCGAGCGTGTCGGTCGCGCCGCCGCTCGCCGTCGACGAAGGCCGCATGCAGATCCGCTACTACGGCCGCCCACTCGAGCTGTCGCGCTACGAGTTTCACCTGCTCAAGGCGCTCGCGGCGCGGCCCGGCCACGTCTTCTCGCGCGACGCCCTGCTCGAGCGCGTCTGGGGCAACGACACCGAGAGCATGGACCGCACCGTCGACGCGCACGTGAAGACGCTGCGCGCCAAGATGAAGGCGATCGCCCCGAACGACGAGCCGATCCGCACGCATCGCGGCAGCGGCTACGCGCTCGCCGAAGACCTGCCCGCGGTGCCGACGCCTGCGGCGCGACCGGACTGAGACGAAGGCTCCCCATGGCGTCGAAGCGGGAGGACAGCATCATGAACCGTGCCTCTCCGGGGCGGCGCGGCGCTCTGGCGCTTCTTGTCTCGTTGCCGGCCGCGCTTCGAGTCGCCCATGCCGTCGAGGCGTCGCCAGGGACGTACGCTGTGCTGTCCCTCGTCGGCGATCAGCTGACGATCGTCACGCGGCGGCTGACCACCGGCACGCAGCTCGATCCGAACGATCGCCAGGTGCTGCCTGTCGACGACGCATCGCTCGACGGCGCTATCGCCGCCGCGGCGGAAAGCGCGATCACCGAGGCGAATCCGGCGTCCCAATGGCTGCGCTTCTCGATCCGCGACGCGCGCCTCTTCGCGCTGCAGGACCAACTTCTCTCACCCGGCGCCGAGAGCGACGGCCTGCGCGAGGCGCTGCGCGGTCTGCTCGCCAAGGCCGGAGCCACGCATCTTATCGTCGTGACGAAGTGGCGTGGCGAGGCAAGCTTCAAGCTGGTCGATGGCAGTGTCGGCGCTGGCAAGATCATGGGCGTCGGGTTCTACGTCGATGACGTCACGAGGACGAAGCTGCTTTCGACGGGAGAGATAAGCACCGGCTTCGTCGCACCGTTTGCCTACGTCAGGGTCTCCCTCCTCGATGCGGCGACGCTCAAGGTCGTCGCTACCAGGGTCGCCGTGGAGTCCTCGCTCTGGACGCCTCCTCAGACGAAGGACGCTGTCTTCGCCTGGGAGATCATGACCGCGAAGGAAAAATCGCAGGCGCTCGACGGCGTCATCCACGAGGCCGTGTCGAAGGCGACACGCGAACTGCTTGCCGAGCGTTGACCTGGCCGCGCGGCCGAAGCTTCGCCCGACGTGACCCGGCGCAACCGCATCTTCATCGGCATCCTTGTCGCCTACGCGCTCGGCGTGGCGTTGCTGATGTATCGCCAGCTCGGCGACATCGATCCGCGCTACCGCGAATCGGCCGAGGAGTCGCTCGTCGAGACGGCCTACCTCGTCTCCTCCCTGATCGAGGACGCGTCGCCCGATGGCGGCTTGCATGTCGATTCGCTCGAGCCCGTCTTTCGCAGCCTCTACGCGCGCCGCTTCAGTGCCGACATCTACGGCATCGAGAAGACGCGCGTCGAGTTGCGCCTGACGGTCGTCGATCGCTGGGGCACGGTCGTCTTCGATTCGCGCTCGGCCGAGCTCGGCGCCGATCACTCGCAGTGGCACGACGTCTTTCTCGCGCTGCACGGCCGCTACGGTGCGCGCACGACTGCCGATATCGAAGGCGACCCGCGCACCTCGGTGATGTACGTTGCCGTGCCGATCCGCGAGAAGGCGAGCGACGGCATGGGTACGATCGTCGGCGCGGTCAGCGTCGGCAAGCCGGTGCAGAGCTTCGGCCAGTTCGTCCAGGCGGCGCGCAAGAAGACGCTGCTCCTCGGCGCGACCTCGGTCGTCGCCGTCGTCTTGCTCGTCATGATCCTCTCGGTGTGGCTGGTCCGGCCGTTCGGCCTCATCGCCGACTACGTGCGCTACGTGCGCGCCCAGCGCTCGTTCAGCCTGCCGCGGCTCGGCCGCCGCGCCCTCGGCGCAATCGGCGCCGCCTACGACGAAATGCGCGATGCGCTCGCTGGCCGCAACTACGTCGCCGACTACGTGCAGACCTTGACGCACGAGGTGAAAGGGCCGCTCTCGGCGATTCGCGGCGCCGCCGAGCTGCTGCAGGAGCCGATGCCCGACGCCGACCGGACGCGCTTCATCGCCAACATCGCGCGCGAGACGCGGCGCATTCAGGAGCTCGTCGATCGCATGCTCGAGCTCACCGCGCTCGAGTCGCGAAAAAGCCTCGACCACGCCGTGCCCGTGGCGATCGCGCCGCTCGTCGCCGAAGTTGCCGCCGCCGCCGGTCCGTCGGCAATGGCGCGCGGCCTGAGGATCGAGGTCGGCGACGCCGGCGCCGTGTCTGCGCTCGTCGACGGCGACGCGTTCCTCCTGCAGCGCGCCGTCGCCAATCTCGTCGACAACGCGCTCGATTTTTCACCGCCAGGCGGCACGGTGCGGATCGATGTCGTCGCGCATGCCCGCAGCTGCGACGTCGTCGTTCGCGACAGCGGCCCCGGCATTCCCGAGTACGCGGAAAGCAAGGTGTTCGAGAAGTTCTATTCGCTGCCCCGGCCGGCGACGGCGAAGAAGAGCACCGGCCTCGGCCTCTCGTTCGTGAAGGAGATCGCCGAGCTGCATCGTGGCCGCGTCACGCTGAAGAACGGGCTCGACGGCGGCGCCGTGGCCGCTCTTTCGCTGCCGCTCGGCGCCGCGAAGTAGGACGCGGCAGCACCCCGGCGCGAACCCTCCAGTAGCGTTAACAGGCCCTAGGCCGGGTTGGCGATGGCGAGCAGCAGGTCGGCGTGGCACGGCCCGTTCAAGGCGCACCAGCAGGCGAGATCGCGGCCGCCGAGCGCGTTACGGATGGCCTCGGGGGAAGGCGGCACGAGGCCGCCCGGGCCCGCAATCTCGCCGCGCATCCAGCGCCCGTGGCTGGCGACCGCGACGGCCGCGTTGCCGCACTCGGCAATCGTGAACGGGTTGCCCCAGCGGGTCGTGCGGTCGACCTTCACCGCGTTGGCCGGCATCTTCCAGCCGCGGCTTCGCTTGAGCTGGATGCGCTGCAGCACGCCGTGGTCTTTGCGCGCTCGTCAGTGCGGGCGCGTCGCGCTTGCCGTGTAGTCGAGCAAGGCGTCGACCAGCGTCGCAAGGTTCCGGCGCAGCGTCGCGAAACCGGCTGTCTTCTCGCGCGTCGCCTCGTCCATGTAGAGACGCTTGTTGACCTCGAGCTGCAGGCTCATGCGTCGCGCCGCCGGGTTCGAGTAGGCACGCACCAGCTCGACGCCCTTGTAGGGATCGTTGACCCTGACGTCGTAGCCGAGGCCCGAGAGATGGGCGCGGACGAACTCGGTGAACGCGGTATCGCAGGTCGTTCCGTCGCGGTCGCCGAGAACGACATCGGCGCGCGGCGTTCCGGCGCCGCCTTCGCCCTGGGCGCCGGCAACGGCGTTCATCGAATGGCAGTCGATGTGCCAGCTCGCGCCGAAGCGCGCGTGCGTCGTTTCGATGCGTTCGCGCAGGGCGCGGTGATAGGGCCGGTGATAGTGCTCGATGCGTCGACGCACCTCGTCGATGCCGAGCTTTCGTTCGTAGATGGCGCGACCGTCGTCGAGCGTGCGCCAGATGAGCGCCTTGCCCAGCCGCGCCTTGCCGCTCGGCACGTGCTCGCCGGGCCAACGGCCGCCTTCGACGAGCGCGAGGTCGATGTCGCCGGCGTGCCGGTTGCAATCGATGTAGGTGCGCGGGGCCCGCGCAGCGATGAGGCCGACACCGCGCTCGGTCGCCGGCATCCATAGCTCGTCGACGAAACAGTCCTCGCCGTCACGCAATTCGAACTCGCTCACCGCGGCGCCGAAATCGGCGGGGAAATCGAAGCCCGAATGCGGCGAATCGAGAACGAGCGGCGTCCGCGGCTCGACCGGTCCGTGCAGGCTCAAGGAAAGGGTGTCTCTGCTCATGGTGCAAGTTGCAGCATAGCCCTCTTCGTCGCCGCTTCATCGTCGCTTCGAATTGCTTTCGCCGCCGGCCCCGACGCTTCGTCTCGTGGCCGCCGTGCCGGCGTTCCGACGAGGAGAGATGCGATGCGATTCTTCAAATGGCCGCTGACGCCGCGCAGCGAGATCGGCCGCGTGATCGTTGCCGTGCTGATCGCCGTGTTCGCGACCATCGCGCTGCTCGAATGGTCGCCAGCCAGTCCTTCCGACACCGATCCGCCGAACGCCAGGCGCGCCGCCGTTCGGGCCGGCGGCGGCTTCCCGTGAAGCGATCGCCGCGAGCCACGGTACGATCGCCCGACTCACTCCAGAAAAGGACGCGCGATGCTTCACGCTTCTCGATCGGCCGTCGGCCGCCGGCTCGGCCTCGCCCTGCTCACTTTCGCCTGCGCGCTCGCCGTTTCGGGTTGCGGCTACAACGACTTCCAGAGCCTCGACGAAAGCGTCAAGGCCGCCTGGTCGGAAGTGCTGAACCAGTACCAGCGGCGCGCCGACCTCGTGCCGAACATCGTCGCCACCGTCAAGGGCGAGGCCAACTTCGAGCAGGAGACGCTGACCCGCGTCGTCGAGGCCCGTGCCAAGGCGACCTCGATCCAGGCGACGCCCGAGCTCATCAACGACCCCGCGGCTTTCGACAAGTTCCAAAAGGCGCAGGGCGAACTGAGCGGCGCCCTGTCGCGCCTGCTCGTCGTCAGCGAGAACTACCCGAGCCTGCGCGCCAACCAGGCGTTCCAGGATCTGCGCGTGACGCTCGAAGGCACGGAGAACCGCATCACCGTGGCGCGCAACCGCTATGTGCAGGCCGTGCAGGCCTACAACGTCAAGGTGCGCAGCGTGCCCACCAACTTCACCGCGATGATCTTTGGCTACAAGGCCAAGCCCAATTTCACGGTGCAGAACGAAGCGCAGATCTCGGTGCCGCCGACCGTCGACTTCAGCAAGCCGGCCTCGGCCGCGCGCTGAGCGCGTTCTCGCTGCCACAGGTGCGCACCGTGCGCTGGCTCGTCGCTCTCGCCGCAATCGCGACGCTCGTCGGCGGCGGCGCCGCGCGGGCTCAGGATCTCGTGCCGGTGCCGCCGCTGAACGGCCGCGTCATCGACGCGACCTCGACGCTGACGCCACAGCAGACGCAGGCGCTTTCGGACAAGCTCGCCGCGATCGAGCAGCAGCGCGGCGCCCAGATCGTCATCCTCATCGTGCCGACGACGGCGCCGGAAGACATCGCGGCGTTCACGCAGCGTGCCGGCGATCGCTACAAGATCGGCCGCCGTGGCATCGGCGACGGCTTGCTGATCGTCGTCGCGAAGAACGATCGGCGTGTCGACATCGCGCCGGCCAAGACGCTCGAAGGCGCCGTGCCCGACCTTCTCGCCAACCGCATCATCGGCGAGCAGATCGCACCCGCGTTCAAGGCCGGTGACTACGCGGGCGGTCTCAACCAGGCCGTCGATCGCATCGGCCAGGCCATCGCCGGCGAAGGTCTGGCGCCGCCTTCATCGCGCCCGCAAGGCAGCGCAGGCCGCGCCGCGCGCGGCTTCGATCTCCAGGACCTGGCGATCTTTCTCTTCGTCGGCGTGCCGATCCTCGGCGGCATCCTGACGCGCATTTTCGGCCGCAAGGGCGGTGCGCTGCTGACCGGCGGCGCCATCGGCGCCATCGGCTGGCTGCTCACGACGAGCCTGCTTGTCGCCGGCGGCGCCGGCGTCGTCGCGCTCTTTCTCGTCGGCGTGATGGGATTCGGTTCGGGCGGCGGACGCGGCGGTATGGGGCCGGTCATCTGGGGCGGCGGTGGCGGCTTCGGCTCGGGCGGCGGCGGCGGGGCCAGTTCGGGCGGCGGCGGCGATTTCGGCGGCGGCGGCGCCTCGGGGAGCTGGTGATGGCGCATTTCATGTCTCGCCTCTTCAGGCATCGCCTGCTCGACGAGCGCGACGCCGAGCGCGCTCTCGGCGCCGGCGGCAAGGCCCACTTCGCAGCGCGCGTCGCCGCGAGCGAAGCGCGGCACAGTGGCCAGATCCGCGTCTGCATCGAAGCCGGCTTGCCGCTCAGCTATCTGCACCGCGGCGCCAGCCCCCGCGAACGCGCGGTCGCCTTGTTCGGCAAGCTCCGCGTCTGGGACACGGAGCACAACAACGGCGTGCTCGTCTACGTACTGCTCGCCGAGCACGCCATCGAGATCGTCGCCGATCGCGGCATCGACGGGCACGTCGACGCCGCCGCCTGGGATGCGATCGCGGCGCAGATGAAAGAGCCGTTTCGCGGCGGCGATTTCGCGGCCGGGCTCGATCGCGCGATCGACGCGGTCGATGCGCTGCTCGTGCGCCACTTTCCGCGAACCAGCATCTCGGGCGCTGCGGCCTACCCGAACGAATTGCCCGACGCGCCCGACGTTCGCTGAAGCCCGGCAAGCGTCGCGCTCGCCGAGCCTCGCTCAGCGCGAGGCGTCGGCCATCCAGGCGGCGACGGCGTTGCGCTCTTCGGCACGCAGATGCAGGCCGAGCTTGCTGCGCCGCCACAGCACGTCTTCGCCGCTTCGCGCCCATTCGACGCGGCGCAGGTAGGCGAGTTCGGCTTCGAAGACCTGCGGCGCGATTTCGCGACCCAAGCCTTCTTTCAGTATCGCTTCGGCGCGCGTGCCGTAAGCGCGTGCGAGACGGTGGACGAGCGGCGCAGGCAGCGACGTGTGGCGAGCCGCGAGCGCGGCGACGAAGCGATCAAAGGTCGCGACGACGTCGTTGGCCGGAGGTGCCCCGGCGCCGAGCCAGGCACGCAGGTCGCCGCCGGGAAGCGTTGCGCCGGCGGTCCAAGCGCCTGCAAGCGCTGGCCGCATCGATCGGTCGCCGCTTGTCGACCGGGACAGCAGCGGCGCGAGCCGATCGGCGGCCTCTTCGGCGAGCTTGCGAAAAGTCGTGATCTTGCCGCCCCAGACCGAGAGCAGCGGCGCCTGCGCTGCGCCTGCTCGGCCGCTGTCGAGCTCGAGCCGATAGTCGCGCGTCACGGCTGCGGGGTTGCCCGATTCGTCGTCGAGGAGGGGGCGCACGCCGCTGTAGGTCCACACGACTTCGTCAGGCGTTACGGGCTTGGCGAAATAGCGGCTCGCCTGCTCGCAGAGGTAGGCGATCTCGTCGGGCTCGGCGCGCGCGTCGCCGATCGCACCGTGATGCTCGATGTCGGTCGTGCCGATGAGCGTGAACTCGTGTTCGTAGGGAATCGCGAAGATCATGCGTCCGTCGGAGTTCTGGAAGATGTAGGCGTGGTCGTGGTCGAAGAGCTTTCGCACGACGATGTGGCTGCCCTTGACGAGACGCAGGTGCACGCGGTCGGCGGCGTGCGCGTGCTCGATGAGGAACTGCGCCGCCCACGGCCCCGCGGCGTTGACGAGGGCGCGCGCCGACACCTCGCGCAACGAGCCGTCGTCAGACTTCAAGGTCACGCGCCAGCCCCCCGCGCCGCGCAAGGCGTCGACGCAGGCGGTGCGCGTCAGCACCGTCGCGCCGCGCTCGGCGGCGTCGAGCGCGCAGAGGGCAACGAGGCGCGCATCGTCGACCCAGCCGTCGGAATAGACGAAGCCCTTCTTGAACCGCGGCTGCAGCGGCGCCCCGGCCACGTAATGGCGCAGATCGACGGTGCGCGAAGGCGGCAGCACTTCGCGATGCGCCAGGTGATCGTAGAGAAAGAGGCCGGCGCGGATCATCCAGACCGGCCGCATCGACGGGTCGTGCGGCATGACGAAGCGCAGTGGCCGCATGATGTGCGGCGCGCCCTTGAGCAGCACCTCGCGCTCGGCCAGCGCCTTTCGGACCAGCGAGAACTCGCGGTACTCGAGGTAGCGCAAGCCGCCGTGGATCAGCTTGGTCGATGACGACGAGGTGTGCGAGGCGAGGTCGTCCTTCTCGCAGAGCAGGACGCGGGCGCCGCGGCCGGCAAGGTCGCGGGCGATGCCGGCGCCGTTGACGCCGCCGCCGACGACGACGGCGTCGAACCCGGCATGACTCCGATCGGCAGCGGCGCTCGTTCGGGGTTCGTCGCTCGTCTGCATCGCGACTATTCTTGCATCGGCGGCTTGCAAGAGGAGATATCACGATGCCGAACGCCAGGACCCACCTGCTCGCCCTCGACCAGGGTACGTCGAGTTCGCGCTCCATCGTCTTCGATGCGGGCGGCGCCATCGTCGCCATGGCGCAGCGCGAGATCAGACAGATCTTTCCCAGGCCCGGCTGGGTCGAGCACGATCCGCGCGAGATCTGGGAGTCGCAGCTCGCCACGGCGCGCGAGGCGATTGCCAAGGCCGGCCTCGCGGCGCGCGACATCGCGGCCCTCGGCATCACGAACCAGCGCGAGACGACCATCGTCTGGAACCGCGCCACCGGCGAGCCGATCGGCAACGCCATCGTCTGGCAGGACCGGCGCACGGCGCCGGCGTGTGAGGCGCTGAAGCAGCGCGGCCTCGAACCGCTCTTCCGCAAGAAGACCGGCCTTGTCCTCGATGCGTATTTCTCGGGCACCAAGCTCGCCTGGCTGCTCGATCACGTCGCCGACGCGCGCGCCGCCGCCGAGCGCGGCGAGCTCGCTTTCGGCACCGTCGATTCCTGGCTGATCTGGATGCTGACCGGCGGCGCCGACACCGCATCGCGCAGCCACGCCGTGCACGCCACCGACGCCAGCAATGCTTCGCGCACCCTGCTCTTCGACATCCACGAAGGCACGTGGAGCGACGAGCTGCTCGGCGCGCTCGACATTCCGCGAGCCCTCCTGGCGGCGGTCCATCCCTCGAGCCACGAATACGGGCATACACGGACCGATCTGCTCGGCGCCTCGATTCCGATCGGCGGTGTCGCCGGCGACCAGCAGAGCGCCCTGTTCGGCCAGGCCTGCTTTGGTAAAGGGCAGGTCAAGAACACGTACGGCACCGGCTGCTTCATGCTCATGAACACTGGCACCGTGGCCGAGACCTCGGCCAACGGCCTCATCACGACCCGCGCTGCGCAGCCGGCGGGCCCGGCGCAGTACGCGACGGAAGGCAGCGTCTTCATCGGTGGCGCCGTCGTGCAGTGGCTGCGCGATGGCCTGCGCGCCATCACGGCCAGCAGCGAGGTGCAGAAGCTCGCCGAAAGCGTGCCCGACAACGGCGGCGTCATGTTCGTTCCGGCTTTCACCGGCCTCGGCGCGCCCTACTGGCGGCCCGACGCGCGCGGCGCCATCGTCGGCCTGACGCGCGGCTCGACGATCGCGCACATCGCCCGTGCCGCTCTCGAATCGATCGCTTTCCAGAGCGCGGCCCTGCTCGACGCGATGAGCAAGGACGCGATCGCCGCCGGCGGCGCCGTCGTCACCGAGCTGCGTGTCGACGGCGGCGCCTCGGCCAACGATCTGCTGATGCAGTTCCAGGCCGATCTGCTCGGCATCCCGGTGCTGCGGCCGAAGGTCATCGAGACGACGGCGCTCGGCGCGGCCTATCTCGCGGGCCTCGCCTGCGGCGTCTACACCGGCACCGACGAGCTCGCCGCGCACTGGCAGATCGATCGCGCCTTCCATCCGACGCTGTCGCGCGAGCGCGCCGGCGAGCTGATGCAGCGCTGGGAACACGCCGTCGGCCAAGCGGTCGGCTGAGGCGGGCCCACCCCGATGCGAAACGGCCCCGAAGGCCCGTCGAAATCCTGCTGAAGAGACCGCCCGGTCAGCGGCGGCGCCGGCGCCCGACGAAGCCGAGCAGACCGAGGCCCGCAATCATCAGCGCATACGCCTCCGGCTCGGGGACGGGCGGTGTCGTGAAGAAGCACGAGGGACCGCAGGTCAGGCGGTAGCCGCTGTCGGTCTGCGTCAGGAAGAGCGAGCCGTTGCCGCTGTCGACGCCGACGTAGTCGCCGCGGCTGCCGTCCGAGGCGGTCATGGTCGAGGCATTCGTGAACGGATTCAGGCTCCAGACCGTGCCGTCGTTGTCGTTCGAGATCAGGTCGCCGGAAAGCAGGTTCGCACCCTGGATGACGCCCGTGCCGTCGGGGCTGCCGAGGAAGCCAGGTGCTGCCGCCATCGACCGCGGCCCCCGGGCTCGGCTACGCCGAATTTGCCGGTTGGATACCGGGCGGCAGACAAGTGCTCGTGGCGCGAGAGGCGCACGGCGAAGGCAGGCCGAAGCGGAGCTTCGAGGTCGTGCGGCTCGACACGCTCGCGACCGATCGCCAGGCGAGCGATCCCTCGGTGCTCGGGCCGTTCCAGCGTTGGCAGGACGCAGCGTGGAAGAGGGAGACGGTGAGTATTCGCTGAGTGTTGCGCGACGTCTTAAATCTGGACCCGCGTGCCCAGCTCGACCACGCCGTTGTCGGGAAGCTTGAAGTACGAGACGACGCTGCCCGCGTTGCGTGACATCGTGGCGAACAGGGCCTCGCGCCAGGGCGCCATGCCGGCGCCGCGCGTGGGAACGACGATCTCGCGACTGAGGAAATACGAGATCGCGCCCTCGTCCACGGTCAGGCCCTTGCTCAGGCAAAGCCGCAGCGCACGCGGGATGTCGGGCTCGTCCATGAACCCGTAGTTCACCTGGACTTTCCAGAAGCCGCTGACCAGGGGCTCGACCTGCAGGCGGTCCTGCTCCGGGACCCACGGGACCTCCTGGAAGCGGACCGTGAGGATCACGTTCTGCTCGTGCAGCACCTGGTTGTGCTTGAGGTTGTGCATCAGCGCCTGCGGTACCGTGTCGGGGTTGGCCACGGCGAAGACGGCGGTGCGCGGGGTACGACGCAGATACTCGTCGGCGGACAGCGCCGTGATGAATGGAACGAGATCCGGATCGTCGGAGCGAATGTGCTCGATCAGCAGCTCACGCCCGCGTTTCCAGGTGGCCATGATGGAGAAAATCACGCCGCCGACGACGAGCGGAAACCAGCCGCCCTGCCAGAGCTTCAGCGAGCATGAGATGACCATCACCGCATCGACCACGAGGAACACGCCCGTCGCCGCCAGCGCCAGCGGCAACGGGTAGCCCCAGCCGTAGCGCACGATGAAGAAGGTGAGCAGGGTGGTGATGAACATCGTCACCGTCACCGCGATGCCATAGGCCGATGCGAGAGCGGAAGAGCTTCCGAAGCCCAGCATCGCCATCAGCACGGCGACCATTACGAGCCAGTTGACGGAGGGCACGTAGATCTGCCCGGCTTCTTTTGCCGAGGTGTACTGCACCTGCATCCGCGGTAACAGGCCGAGCTGCATCGCCTGCTTGGTCATCGAATAGGCGCCGGAAATCACCGCCTGCGATGCGATGACGGAAGCCAGGGTGGCGAGCACCACGGCCGGGATCAGCCAGGCCGCCGGGAAGAGCCGGAAGAACGGGTTCTCGAGCGCGCTCGCATCACGCAGGAGCAGGGCGCCCTGGCCCATGTAGTTGAGCGCCAGGGCTGGCAGCACGAAGGTGTTCCAGGCCAGCCGAATCGGTTTCTTGCCGAAGTGCCCCATGTCCGCATAGAGCGCTTCGGCACCCGTCAGCGCCAGGACGATCGAACCCATCACGACAAAGAGGTGCCAGCCCCGCTCGCGCAGGAATTCGAACGCGCGCACCGGGTTGAGCGCCAGGAGGATGGGTGGATGCTGGATGATCTGGCCAATGCCTGTGACGGCCAGGACCGTGAACCACACGACGATGATCGGGCCGAACAGTTTGCCTACGGCGCTGGTGCCGAATCGCTGCCCCAGGAAGAGGCCGACGATCACTGCCGTCGAGAGGGGCAGCACATAGGGCTTGAACGCGGGCGCGATCGTTTCCAGGCCTTCGACGGCGCCCAGCACCGAGATCGCGGGCGTGATGACGCTGTCGCCGTAGAAGAGAGACGCACCGAGCACGCCGGTCAGGAGGAGGACCGTGCGGCGCCGCGGCGTACGCCCTGCCGCCTGCGCCGCGAGCGCAGTCAAGGCCATGATCCCGCCCTCGCCCCGGTTGTCGGCTCGCAGGATCAGCACCACGTACTTGAGGGTGACGACCACCATCAAGGCCCAGAAGATGGTCGATACGGCGCCGATGACGCTATGGGCGCCGAGCGCGACGGAATTGGCCGGGTTGAAGACCACCTTCATCGTGTAAAGGGGGCTCGTTCCGATGTCGCCGTAGACGACGCCTAGCGCCCCCAGCGTGAGGATTCCGAGACTTTGGCGGGGTGGGTGCATCAAGAGCCCTGGAGCGTCGGCGACACGAGGTTATAGGCCATGCACCCTGACCGAGGGTCGACGCATTCAAGCGACGATCCGCAAGCGCGAGGCTCGCGCCTTGCCAAAAAGTGCCTCGCCGTTACCCCTTCTCATCAGGTCTCACGTTACTTAACGGCTGCGCAACAGGGCGACACGCGACGGTTCGCAGAATCTACGCTGTCGTGACGCGGGGGCCGCCACGGCCCTGAAACTTGTGCCGACGTCCTCGCTTCGATTCCCAGGAACGCCAATGAAGATCGTGAACCGCCTGTTCTCCTCCGCATGCGCGGTTGTCTTGTTGTCGCTGTCCGCCTGTGGCGGCGGCGGCCCTGCCGGATCTGCCGCTGCCCTGATCGACACCGCCAGCGGCGCCTCGGTATCTTCGGGCGCGATCACGGCGTTCGGCAGCGTGTTCGTGAACGGCCACGAATTCGCGACGAGCGGCGCGACGGTGATCGACGACGACACGCAGGCGTCGAGCGGCGGTACCGCGGCCCTGGAAGTCGGCATGGCTGTCGACGTGATACCGGCAGCATCGAGCTCGGCGAGCAGCCCGCAGGCCGCCGAAATCCACGTCCACCCGTTCGCGCGCGGCGTCGTCGACGCCTCGGACCCCGTCGCAAACACGCTGACGGTCATGGGCCAGACCGTGCAGCTCACCGCCTCGACGACTTTCAGCGATCATCGCGCCTGCCTGGTGTCGACAAGCTCGCCCTGCACGGCGATCGCCGGCCAGTTGGGGCTCACGGCCACCAGTGGCTCGGGCGCCGGCGCGGTGCCCGGCACCTACGTGAGCATCGACGGCTATCTCTACGCCAGCGGCTCCGTCCCGGCCGGCGCCGACATCGTCGCGACGCTCGTGTCGGTACGCGACCTGCCGACGGCCACGAGCGGCGCCGGATTCAAGGCCGAAGGCGTGGTGACGGCGCTCGCCGGCACCACGGCGACGATTGGCGGCCTCTCGGTCGACCTGTCGGCCGCGAGCTGCTTCGCCAACCGGGCCGCGACCCCGTGTGCCGGCGCCTTCAGCGTCGGCCAGGTGGTGTCGGCGTTCTCCGCCGTCGAGCCAGCGCTGCCGGCCACCACCTTCATGGCCACGACGGCGCTGTTGCGCAACCGGCTTGTCGTGCAGACCGCCGGTGCGAGCGTCGAGCTGGAAGGCGAGGTCTCGAGCGTCGTCCTAGCGCCGGCCACGTTCGTGATTCGCGGCGTGACCATCGACGCGTCCGCATTGACCGGCGTTGCGCTGCCTGCGGTCGGCGACCAGGTCAGGGTGGTCGGCACGGTCGAGAGCAACGGCACTGGAGTCACGGCGACGTCGCTCCAGGTGCTGCATGCCGCGCGCAGTGCCACCTTCGGCCTCGAAGGCAACGTCGGCGGCGTCGCCGCAGGCTCCGTCGCCGACACCTACGTCTTGACGCTGCTCGGCCAGAGCGTCGCGGTGGACTCGTCGGCGCGGCTCGCGGACCTCTCGGTTCGTGGTGGAGGCCGCGGCGACTCGTCGGCCAACCCGTTCAACATCGCGACGTTCCAGACCTACCTCGCGGCCAGCAGCTCGCAGCACCTGTTCGTGCAGACCGCAGCCGACGCCAGCGGCAACCTGACCGCCCTCTCGGTGACGATCACGCCGGCATCGCCGGTCGCCGGCATCGCCGGCGTCATCGACGCGGCGCCGGCCCCGGTGAACAGCAGCACGAGCGGCGCGCCCATTACCTTCTCGGTTCACGGCCTCGCGGTCAGCGCCGACCCCGCGGCGGTCGTGAAGCTGGGCGGCGGACGCAACAACGCGATGCTGGCCGCGACAGTGGCGGCGGGCGACTTCGTCCTGGCGCGCGGCAGTTATGCGGCGCCGACCCTGACGGTGGCCGCACCGAGCGGCTCGCTCAGCGCGTTCGCAACCAACATCGTGATCGACACTGGCGTACCCCGCGACAAGGACCACGACGGCTTCTGAGCGACGCGTGGCGGCCAAGGAGCTTCTCTATTTCAGCCATCGAAGACGTGCTCCGGCTTGCGTTCATCGGCGGCAGCCTGCTGCAGTCAGCCCGCCCGGGCGAGCCCCAGGCGATGCGCGGTCGCGGTGCTGCTTCGCTGCGCGAGCGTACCGCCAGCTTGTCGAGGGCGGCCGAAACATGGTGGTCGACGGTCTTCTCCGAGCGCACGAGCTTGCGTGCAATGTCGGCGTTCGAGAGGCCTTGCGTCAGCAACTCGAGAACCTGGAGCTCGCGCGTCGTCAGCCCCGCCGGGTTGGCTACCGTCTTGGACCGCGTCCGACGCTTGACGCCGCGCGCACCCATCGCGTGCAGCCGCTCGCGGCATAGCACGGCCGACGCCGAGGCGCCCATCTGTTCGAACACGGCCAGAGCTTCGCGCAGGCTGGCCTCGTGGCCGTGCTGCAGGGCAAGCGCTCGCTCGTAGGGGCAGCCGAGACGTGCCCACGCCGCGGCTGCGTCCGAAATGCAGGCGCACCTCCCAGGCGAGCACGTAGCTCGACCATGAATCAAGGTCGCGCGCCGCGAAGTACGCGGCCGCGGCTCGATGTAGCGCTGCGCGGCGGCGTATTCGCGATGGGTCACGCGCACGCTGATCAGGGTGGAGTAGGCACGCGCCACGCGCGCGTGGTAGCCGTGCGCCAGCGCCAGCTGCAGGCTGCGCTCGACCTTGGCGTGGCCTTCGGCGGCGCCCTGCGCGTCCTCTGCCGTGCCGACGTTGTTCAGCGCATGGACCCGCGCCTCGGAATCGCCGAGACGGGTCGCCAGCTCGATGGCTCGCGTGCCCCATGCGACGGCTTCGTCGGCGTCGCTGGCCAGCATATGCAGTTGCGCGGTTGCTCAGGGCCCAGGCCATTTCGCAGCCGGGCGGCAGGCCATCGAGCATCGCTACCGCGGCGTTGGCATAGCGATCAGCTTTGTCGTTGCGGCCCAGGAACCAGTGCAGACGCGACAGCCAGCGCAGCGTATGTCCCTCCTGCCGCCGGTCGTCCAGCTCTTGCAAGATGCCGAGCGCCGACAGGCGCGCGGCGATGGCTTCCTCGATCTGGTCGGTGAGGTAGCACTGGGTAGGCCTGCTGCTCGAGCAGGCCGGCGCGCAATGCCAGTGAGAGGCCGCCTGCGTGCGCCAGCGCCGCGGCACACAGCGCGGCGGCCTCGCGGTGGGCGCCATGCGACGCGGCTGCGGTCGCTGCCCGCGGCACGTGCCTCAGCACGGCAGCGGGGCCTTGCCCGCTCCTTCGGCGCGGTGGACCAGCCGGGCCATGGTGACGGCAGCATCGCCACTGCGCTCCAGACAGGCCAGCACCTGCGCATGCAAGGCCGCTGCCACCGGCGCGGCGAGGCTCCGCTCGATGGCGATGCGCGCCAGCTCGTGGCGAAAACGCATAGCTGTCGGCGTCGGCCTGCAGCAGACCCGAGGCCAGCCCGCCGGCGAGGTCGTCTTGTGCCGCCGCCGGGATCGCGTCGACGATGTGCACCTCGATGCGGGCCGGCACGATCGAGGCAAGCTCGAGCAGGGCGCGCACGGCGGGCGGCTGGCGCACCGCGCGCAGCAGCACGGCGTCGCGCACCGTCGCCGGCAAGCCCTCGGCGCGCAAGGCTTCGGTGACGAAGAACGGGTTGCCGCGCGTGGCCGCGTAGAGGCCGTCGCCGGAACGCTGCGAGCGCCGCGCCAGCTCCGCGACCGCGCCCTCCGTGAGCGGCGGCAGCGGCACCCCCGTGCGCTCCCCATATCGGCGCGGGCGATGGGGCTCGCCCCGACGCTGTTGCCCGGCAGACCAGTCCCTGGTTTTCCCTGTCGCCGCGCGCCGCGACCGCCTCTTAATATGTGAATATGAATTCACCTTCATGTTGCAGGTCGTGAGCGCCGTTCATCTGCGCCGGCTGGCTGCCGCCGATCTGCCTGAGCGGCTGGCGGCGCCGCCGCGCCAGCAACGCGGTCGCGACCGCCAGCAGGCGCTGCTCGAGGCCGGCTTGCAACTGACCGCCGCGCGCGACTGGGCCGACGTGACCGTGGGCGATATCGCGGCGGCGATCGGCTGCTCAGTCGGCACCTTCTACACGCGCTTCCACAACAAGGAGGCCTACTTCGACGTCCTGCTCGAGCTGGTGACTCGGCTGATGCAGCAGCGGGCCGACGCCTTCTACGCCGCCTGGCAACGCCAGTCGGAAACGCCGGCTCAGTTCGTTGCGAGCTGGGTCGCCCTGGTCGTGCACTCCTTCAGCGTCCACCGCGGCCTGTATGCGGCCGCCGTGCTCGCGTTGCGCCGGCTGTCCGCCGAAGCAGCGGCGCAATCGCCGCTGCTGCGAATGCGCGACCGCGGCCGTGAACAGTTCGTCGCGGCGATGGCGCGCCGGCCGGGCTGGCGCAGCGCCGCCGCACGGCGGCGCCTGCACTTCGCTCAGCAACTGCTGCAGGGCGTGCTGATCAACGCCGTGCTCACCGACCCTGGCCCGTTGCACCTCGACGACGCGGCACTGCAGCCGCATCTGGCCACCGCGTTGTGCGCTTATCTGGGCCTGGATCCGCCGCCGGCGGCCGGCACTCGCCGGAGCTGACGACAACGACAAAGGAGACATGGATGCGAAACTCGCTGATCCTCCTGCTGAGCGCCGCGACACTCGGCATCGCTATGCCGCCCGCCGCATCGGCGCAGGCGGCGCTCAAGACGCTGCGCTTCCAGGACTACCCGGGCAGCGGCAACCTGCTGATTCGCGTCGCACGCAGCAAGGGCTATTGCAAGGCCGCCGGCATCGACTGCCAGATGACGATGATCCCGGCGGCGCCGCTCGGTCTGCAGGCGCTGATCGGCGGCTCGATCGATGTCGCGGAGACGCCGCTCGACGTCCTCGCCGCCGCCGTCATGCGGGGCTCGAAGCTGCGCATGGTCGCCGGCGCGGCGGTGTCGAACATCTTCCAGGTCGACGTCGCCTCGACGCTACCGCTGCCGAACCTGGCCAAGGGCTACCCCACCGAGATGCAGGACCTGAAGGGCCGCAAGGTCGGCGTCACGGCGCGCGGCGCCGCGTCCGAATCCTTCTTCTCGTTCCTGATGCAGGAGGCCGGGCTGAAGGCTGACGACGTGACCTACGTCGCCGTGGGCGCCCCGAACACCGCCTTCGCCGCACTGCGCGCCGGCCAGGTGGACGCGATCGTCAGCTGGGAGCCCGCGGGAACCTTGTGCGAAGTGACCCAGCTCTGCAAGGTCGTGTTCGTCGGCGCCACCGCCGCCCAGCCGGCGTTGCTGAAGGCGATGTACGGTGCCGGCTCGGGGCTCGTGATGCGCACCGAGGAGATCGTCGCGCATCCCGAAATCGCCGAGGCGGTCGTCAAGGTCTCGAAGCAGGCCGAGGCCTTCGTCAACGACCCGGCGAACAAGGCCGAGGTGCTGCGCATCTCGGCGGAATACTTCAAGTTCGACATGCCGAAGGGCGACTACATCGCGAGCCACACGTTCGATCTCGGGCTTCAGGTCGGCGCGTTCAGGACGATGGTGCGCCGCGACGCGGTCAGGGCGACGCTGGAATACCTGAAGCGAACGAAACAGCTGGCCGCCCTGCCCGCGGTCAACGATCTCGTGTGGGACCACGCGCCCACCGAGTAGCCGCAGACCGTCGAGCCACCCTGTCATGGCGGCCATCTCGATCCGCGACCTGAGCGTCGATTTCGGCGGCCAGGTGCTGGCCGTCGACAACGTCAGCCTCGAGATCGAATCGGGCCAGTTCGTCGCCATCGTCGGCCCGAGCGGCTGCGGCAAGACGACGATCCTCAATCACCTGACCGGCCTGCTGCCGGTGCAGCACGGCAGCGTCTCGATCGGCGGCCTGCCGCCGGTCGCGGGCAGCCCGCGCGTCACCTACACCCTGGCGCGCGATTGCCTGTTCCCCTGGCGAACCGCGCAGCAGAACGTCTGCTTCGGCATGGAGCTGCGCGGCGTACCTGCAGCCGAACGCGACCAGCGCGCGCGTCAGGCGCTCGAGCAGGTCGGGCTGGCGGGCTTCGCCAACGCCTACCCGAAGGCGCTGTCGCATGGCATGCGCCAGCGCTGCGCCCTGGCGCGCGGTTTCTGCCTGGACGCCGAAGCGCTGCTCATGGACGAGCCGTTCGGCGCCCTCGATGCGCAGACCAAGATCCAGCTCGAGGACCTGCTCCTCGAGCTGTGGGGCCAGACCCGGCGCACGGTGGTCTTCATCACCCACGACCTGGCCGAAGCGGTGGCGCTCGCCGACCGCGTCGTCGTCATGAGCGCACGACCCGGGCGCATCGTCGCCGACCTGTCGATCGATCTGCCGAGACCGCGCCACGTGCGCGAGCTGCAGCGCGACCCGGCCTTCCTGTCGCTGTATTCGCGCGTCTGGGAGCAGCTCGAGCGCGGCATCCAGCTGTCCGAAGGGGCCAGCCCATGACGCCGCGCCAAACCCGGGCGCTACGCCACGTCGTCTTCCTGGTCGTGTTCTTCGGCGCCTGGGAATGGGCGAGCCGGCGCGGCGTGCTCGACCGGGCGTTGTTCGGGCAGCCGTCGCAGATCCTGCTCTACTTGTGGCAGGGTCTCTTCGTCGACGGCAAGCTCTGGCTCGACCTCGGCTACACGATCGGCGGCACGCTGATCTCGTTCGTGCTCGGTGCCGTGCTCGCAGTCGCGCTCGGCCTGGCCTTCACCAGCTGGGCGCCGCTCGAGCACGCGATGGATCCCTACCTGACGGTGGTCAACGCGATGCCGCGCTTCGCGCTGGCGCCGCTGTTTCTGCTCTGGTTCGGCTTGGGGCTCGGCTCGAAGATCGCCATGGGCACCAGCCTGTCGTTCTTCATCGTGCTCGGCAACACGGTGGCCGGCATCCGCGGCGTGCCACAGGATTTCCTGACGCTCAGCCGTTCGCTCGGCGCGACGCCGGGCCAGCTGTTCTTCAAGGTGACCTTGCCGTCGGCCGTGCCGGTGATCTTCTCCGGCCTGCGCCTCGGGCTGATCTTTTCGATGCTCGGAGTCGTCGGCGCCGAGATCATCGCCGCCGAGCATGGCCTCGGCCAGACGCTGGCCTACCTGCAATCAAACTTCAACATGGACGGCGTCATGGCCTTGCTGTTCCTGCTCGCCGGCCTCGGCATGCTGGTGACCAAGGGCATGGCACGGCTCGAACACTGGCTGCTGCGCTGGCAATGAAGCGTAGCCAAGGAGATTCACGATGACGACCCCGCGCTGCGCCCATCCGGCCACCCTCGATTTTCATCGCCTCATTGCGCAGCAGATGCCCGAGGCCGACACCCAGGACTTCGAGGACGCGAGCCGCGGCTTCCTCGGCAGCGAGCCCGATGCCGAGGTCCGCCGCGCCGACGGCTCGAGCGTGTGGAGCCTGCACGCCTACGGCTTTCTCGACGCCGAGCAGAGTCCCGAAACCGTGAACCCGAGCCTGTGGCGTCAGGCGCGCCTGAACCGGCTGCACGGGCTGTTCCAGGTCAGTGAGCGGATCTTCCAGGTGCGCGGCTTCGACATCGCCAACATCACCTTCATCGAGACCGCGAACGGCGTGATCGCGCTCGACGCGCTGACCTGTGCCGAGACCGCCGCCGCCGCGCTTGCCCTGTACCGCAAGCACCGCGGCGATCGGCCGCTGCACACCGTGATCTACAGCCACAGCCACGCCGACCATTTCGGCGGCGTCGCGGGACTCGTGAGCGCCGCAGACGTGGCCGCCGGTCGTGTGCAGATCATCGCGCCGGCCGGCTTCATGCATCACGCCGTCGCCGAGAACGTGATCGGCGGCGTCGCGATGGCGCGGCGCGCCGAGTTTCAGTTCGGCCACACCCTGCCCAAGGGCGTCGACGGCCAGGTCGACGCCGGGCTTGGCAAGACGCTGCCGCTCGGCCGGCCGGGGCTGATGGCGCCGACACGCAGCATCGAGGCCGAGCACGAGAGCCACCTCATCGACGGCCTGGAAATCGAGTTCCAGCTGACGCCGGAAACCGAAGCGCCCGCGGAGATGCATCTGTTCATCGCGTCCGAGCGCGCGCTCAATCTGGCCGAGAACGCGACCCACACGCTGCACAACCTGTGCCCGTTGCGCGGCGCCAAGGTGCGCGACGCGCTGGCCTGGTCGAAGTATCTGCACAAGGCGTTGCACCGGTACGGACCGCGCACCGAAGTCGTTCTCGCCCAGCACCACTGGCCAACCTGGGGCAACGAACGCGCCAGCCGTTTCCTGGCCGAGCAGCGCGACCTGTACCGGGTGCTGCACGACCAGACGGTGCGCCTGATGAGCCACGGACTGAAGGCCGCCGAGATCGCCGAGGGGCTGCAGCTTCCCGAGGCGTTGACGAAGCGCTGGCACGGCCGCGGCTACTACGGCACCGTCTCGCATAACGTGAAGGCGATCTACCAGCACTACCTGAGCTGGTACGACGCCCACCCCGCCAACTTGCACGCGCTGCCGCCGCTGCCGGCGGCGCGCAAGTACGTCGACTACATGGGCGGTGCCGACGCGGTGCTCGAGCGCGCCCGCGCCGACTACGGGCGTGGCGAGTTCCGCTGGGTCGCCGAGGTGCTCAAGCACCTCGTCTACGCCGAGCCGGCGAACGCGGCGGCACGCGAGCTGGCCGCTGCCGCGCACGAGCAGATGGGCTTCCAAGCCGAATCGGCAACCTGGCGCAATGCCTTTCTCCTGGCCGCGCGCGAGTATCGCGAAGGCACGCCGCCGCCGCCGCAGGGTGCCGCCGGCCAGGCATTGATGGGCGCCATGAGCAACGAGTTCCTGTTCGACGCGCTCGCCGTGCGCGTGAACGCCGGGCGCGCGCACGGGCTTGGCTTCAACCTCGGCTGGCACTTCACCGACAGCGACGAGCACTGGCTGTGCACGCTGTCCAACGGCGCGCTCAGCAGCCTTGCGCTGGCCGCGCCGGCCGAGGCCGAGGTGCACATCACGACCGACCGCGCCACGCTCGACGCCATCCTGCAGCAGCGCTTGGCGCCGCCGCAGGCCCTCGCCGAAGGCCGGCTGCGGCTGCAGGGCCGGGCGATGCTGCTGGCTCAGTTCTTCGGCCTGCTCGACCGCTTCAGCGGCAGCTTTCCGGTCGTCGATGCGGCACCGTGGCCGGCCTGAAGGAATTCGATGGACGAGCTCGAATTCGACGACGCCTGAGGACCGCCATGCCGCCTTCTTCTCCTGCCTCGGCTGACGACCGTCCGGGTCCACGCATCGGCCGCACCGTCGCCGAATCGACCCCGCACTGGCCGGATGCGTCCATGCGGCCGCCCGGTGCGCCCAACATCCTGGTCGTGCTGTTCGACGATGTCGGCTTCTCCGATTTCGGCTGCTACGGCTCGGCCATCCGCACCCCGCACATCGACGCGCTGGCTGCGCGGGGCCTGCGCTACACGGGCTTTCACACCACCGCGATGTGCTCGACGACGCGCGCCGCGCTGCTCACCGGGCGCAACCACCACGCGGTAGGCATGGGCTGCCTGGCCAATTTCGACAGCGGGTTCCCCGGCTACCGCGGCAAGATCAGCCCGTCTGCCGGCACGCTGGCCGAGATGCTGCGCCTGCATGGCTGGCGCAACTACATGGTCGGCAAGTGGCATGTCACGCCGCTCACCCAGACCGGTCCGTCAGGGCCGTTCGACGGCTGGCCGCTCGGCCGCGGCTTCGACCGCTACTACGGCTTCATGGACGCCGAGACCGACCAGTACGCGCCCGAGCTGGTGCGCGACAACACGCACATCGACGCGCCCGGCGGCTTCGCGACCGACTACCACCTGAGCGCCGATCTCGTCGACGAATCGGTGCGCTATCTCGCCGAACACCAGGCCGATGCCCCCGACACGCCCTGGCTGCTGTGGCTGGCCTTCGGCGCCTGCCACGCGCCGCACCAGGCGCCGCAGGACCTGATCCGCGCCTACGACGCGCAGTTCGCGCCCGGCTGGGACGTCGAGCGCGCGCGGCGCCTGGCGCGCCAGAAGGCGCTCGGCATCGTGCCCCGCGACACCGCACTGCCGCCGCGCAATGATGGCGTTGCGGCCTGGGACACGCTGGGGGATGCGGAGCGCCGCGTCTTCACGCGCCTGCAGTCGGCCTATGCGGCCATGCTCGAGCATGCCGACGCGCAGATCGGCCGCCTGATGCAGTTCCTTGGCGAGAGCGGGCTGGCCGACGACACGCTGGTGCTGGTGCTGTCGGACAACGGCGCCAGCCAGGAAGGCGGCCCGCTGGGCTACGTCAACGCGATGGGGCCGTACAACCTGCGGCCCGAGGACATGGCCGAGAAGCTGCGCCGTATCGACGACATCGGCGGCCCGGACACGCATTCGAACTTTCCGCAGGGCTGGGCGATGGCCGCCAACACGCCGCTCAAGCGCTACAAGCAGAACACGCACGGCGGCGGCATCCGCGATCCGCTGGTCATGGCGTGGCCCAACGGCATCGCCGCGCGCGGCGAGCTGCGTCACCCTTTCTGCCACGCGAGCGACCTGCTGCCGACGCTGCTCGAGCTGTGCGGCGTCGCGCCACCGGCGCAGATCGGCGGCGTGGCGCAACTGCCAGTCAGCGGCGAAAGCTTTCGCGACAGTCTGTTCGATCCGGCGGCCCCGGCGCGACGCAAGCCGCAGTACTTCGAGATGTTCGGTCATCGCGGCCTCTGGCACGACGGCTGGAAGGCGGTCGCCTTCCACGCGCCGGGCACACCCTTCGACGCCGACCGCTGGGAGTTGTATCGCCTGGAGCGCGACTTTGCCGAGAACGCCGACCTCGCCCAGGCGGAGCCCAAACGGCTGGCGGCGATGCAGGCCTTGTGGTGGCAGCAGGCGCAAGACAACCAGGTGCTGCCGCTGGACGAACGATTCGGCGCCCGCTTCGCCGAGAACGCCCGCCGCTCGCAAGGCGCGCGATCGCAGTTCGTGTTTCACGCTGGCATGGGCCACCTGCCCACCGACGTGGCGCCCGACGTGCGTTCGCGCAGCTACACGATCGAGGCCGAGGTGAGCGTGCCCGAAGGCGGCGCCGATGGCGTGCTCGTCGCCCATGGTGATGCCACCTCGGGCTACAGCCTGTTCGTGCAGGAGGGGCGGCTGGTGCACGACCTCAACATCGGCGGCATGCACCAGATCCTGCGCTCGGACCGCCCCGTGCCGGCCGGCCGGCATCGGCTGGGCTTTCGCATGCAACTGGGGCCCATGGTGCTGACGCCGCCGCTGCCGGCGCTGGGCCGCGTCGTGGTGCCGGCCAGCCGTCGCGGCAGCCTGCTGATCGACGGCGAGCCGGTCGGCGAGATCGAGTTCAAGGCCGGCTTCACGTCGCTGATTTCGTGGTCGGGGCTGGACATCGGCCGCGACCGCGCCAGCCCGGTTTCGCATTACGCGGCGCCGTTCAAATTCAGCGGCCGGCTGTTCAAGGTGACGATGACGTTGGCGCCGCAGCGGGAGCTCGACGGTACGGCCATCGGCAACGCCGAGATGGCGCGCCAGTAGCCGCACGGCAGCGCGCAAAATGATGTCGCGTCGCCGAACACCGGGCCCTCTTGCTTCCAATGTCGTTGCCGACCCTTCGTTTCGGGCGATTTGAGTTGTGGCCCCGCGAGCGCCAGTTGTATGTCGACGGGCGTCCGGCCGCATTGGGCGCGCGCGCGTACGACTTGCTTGTTGCACTGACCGAGCACCGCGACCGCTTGCTGAGCAAGAGCGAACTGCTTGAACGGGTCTGGCCAGGCGTTGTCGTCGAGGAGAACAATCTTCAGGTGCAGATCAGCAGCCTGCGCAAGCTACTCGGCCCGCAGGCAATCGCCACGATCCCCGGACGCGGTTACCGGTTCACCGTCATGGTCGACGGTGCAGCGGACGACGGCACCTCAAACGCCACAGCGGGCAGCGCGATTCCCGCGGCGACGAGAGTCGACGCGCCAGCGCTACGACCGACCAACCTCCCCAGGGAGCTTGCGCCGCTGTACGGCCGCGAAGCGGACCTGCAGGCCCTGCGCTCGCT
>ODAK010000850.1_pt1 | contig 34573 bp, 23 predicted proteins | sample 1539591 | NCBI WGS metagenome assembly ODAK01 (sample SAMEA3539303, study PRJEB22396) | soil metagenome | biome: tundra; feature: field; material: soil | place: USA | collected 2010-05 | depth 0.15 m | reverse complement strand
ACTCACCGCAGTCGTGTTATATCAGCCTTCAATCCATCATTCAATTACACCCGTGTCGCATTATAGTCCTTCTGGAACTCCCCTTGGTGAGGGCTTCGACCGCGTCGTTAAAAAGCATGGCGCAGACTGCCACCTCGCGACCGGCCACGCCTCCGACCTGTTCATGCGCAAGCTCGTGGTGGATGGCATGAAACTCGATTTGCCGGATGAAGTATTGAAACCGATCACCGCCACGCGCATTGACCTGGAACGAACAACACCGGCCAGAAAATTGTGGTTGGGGGAATATGTCGCCCCGACGGGGCTTGGCCGATGGTGGCGGGCTGGCTACAAAGCTGCCGCACCTGACGGAGCTAGGGGGATTCGAACCCCTGACCTTCTCATTGCGAATAAGCGGCTCACACCATTGCCTATTAGTGATTGTATTTTCTTTGGCTGTGGGTGCCCGATGTCGCCGCGACATTGTATTATTGAGTTGTTGCGCTGAGCATTGCCGATTTGCATTCGGAGAAAAATGAGACGTGCCGCATTAATATCCGCTTCGCAGTCATCAATAGAATTACGTGAAAAATTCGCCGGGGGGGGCGTAAAGCACGGAGGGTCGGAATCGAACGAGGTCTTCACAGCCAGCCAGCCTCAATACCCTGATTTACGAGGCTATTTTAATGCTGATTCTACTTAGCGGATTGCTGGAGAGTTTCGCGCTTTGTTCGTCCATCGCTTCAGTCATCGTGGCTTGGCTGATTCATTGCTTGATTGCCATTTTTCGCCGGAAGCGAGGATTGAGATGAATACGACGCAGCCTAACCCCTATCAAGCATGAAGTGTCAACATGTCGTGTATCATTCAAAAGCGGAAAAGCGTGTGCGAGCAAAAGCGGAACGGTTAAAAGATGGGGCAATGGAGCAGGACGATGGGTTTGGCTTTTGGGTCAGGAGCTTGGCGGAGGTAGTAGATGTCGCCGTCGGGGCGCAGGCAACGGATGACCGTGGAGCGGGGTGTGGCGTCAATGGCCTGGCGTTGGGAACCGACGAGGACTTTGCCATCGTCGCCAACGCGGACGCGGGATTGCTGGCTCCAGACATCGGGCCACCACGGACAGGCCGGGGCCGGCCGCAGCACGGAGCGTTTTTGGGCGAGGGCTTGTTTGCGGGCGGCGTGCGGAGTCGTGCCCAGTTCGCGGTGGATTTCGTGCTGGTTGGCGTGGGTCAGGAGTTGGTCGAGGAGGCGGTTGGCCCCTTCGAGTTCGCGGATTTGATCGGCGGCCAGCAGTGGGGGCAGGCGTTTTTGCCAGTAGTCGTGGCGGCGTTCGATTTTGCCTTTGGCTTGCGGGGTTGGCGCATAGAGCAGTTTGACGCCGTAGAAGTGGAGGGCTTGGCCCAGTTGGGTGAAGGCGTCGGGATTGTGCGTGTAGAAGAAGGAGTGGAAGTCCACATAGAGGGCCAGGGGCAGGCCGTGCGTTTTGAAGACGCGGGCCAGGAAGTCAAAATGGGCCAGGAGGGTTTCGCTTTCGTAGAGCCGTGCGCCGGTGTTGAGGCGGGTGGCGTCGTCCAAAATATCGAGCAGGGCTTGTTGGCCGGACTGGCCGGGCAGCCAGGCGTGCGGGCTTGCGTCGTATTGCCAGAGCGCACCCAGATCACGAGCCTGCCAGCGTCTGACAGGCTTTGGCGCGGCTTTGTAGCGCGTGTCGGGCGCCAGTTGGTTTTCGATGGCCCAGCGGCGGACGCTGGCGCGGTTGGTTTCAAATTGGAGCCGGCGATGGAGTTCGCTGGCACAAGCGCTGTAGGACGAGGGCGGCTTGGAGGCGAGCAGTTTTTTGAGCAGGGCGACGACGTCCGCCGGCCAGTCGGGCTGATGATCGCCCCCGGAAAGTCCGGGCGACCAAGTTTGGGACTGGCCTTGGGCACACGCCCCCAAGTATTCGGCGTAGAGTTCGTAAAAGCGGGTGTGCGCCAGTCCCAGTTCGCGCGCGGCTTCCGGCGCGGAGAGTTCCTGGCGGCGATGGCAGGCGAGGAGGTGACGGATGAGGGGAGCGGGGCAGCGTTTGATCAGTTGTGATTTTTCATGGGCGCAAGGATGCGCGAAGACGATGGATTTTGCGCTTTGGAACTGATGCCGGCCAGGGCTAGCCGGGCTGCCCGGCGGCAGCCCGACTGGCCGTTTATCAGGCTTGAGTCGGCGCTCAGGTTGCGTCCCCGCAGAGCCCTATCCTCCGCTGAAGCAACCAACGAGCCTACAGGGTTAAACCGGGTTGGCAATAGGGCCGAGGCATTATTCCGCTTTTGCTCGCACAGACCTGTCCGGTTTTGCTCGCACCACGACAGCATGAAGTGTCAACAGGCAAAAGAAATTCCCGACGAAAAAGTTTTCCTTTTTCGTTTCGCGTCCAACCCACCCGCGCTCCGGTTTAATTTCAATTGACAGCATCGGACGCGCGGCGTCCGGCTAAGGTTCTCCCCCGACGGCAAGCGACTGGCGGTCGGCACGCGGGAAAATCAGGTGCGTTTTCTGGAAGCACCGCCGGAAAGATAGCCGTCCGAAATTAAAATCGGGGTTGATCCGACAAGCCAGCGATTTCTTGTGATGCGGCGGCGGCTCTTCAGGCACTGAACTAAACCCATTCTCAAGGGTTTGAAATTTTTCAAAATATTGTAATCTGCCCGGTAAAAAACTTCTGATTCATTGTGTAAAACGCACGCTGCCTTCTGGCGGTCATCGTTTGAAACATGAAACTGATTTTATTTCGCCGCATTGGCTGGCTGTGGGTGTGTCTGCTGACGGCACTTTCCGCGTCGGCGTTGCCGGGCACAGCGCTGCGGTTCAATGGCACGGGCAGCTATGCCAGTGTTGCGCACAACCCGGCGCTCGACGCCTATCCCATGACGGTGACGGCGTGGTTCCGTTGTGAGACCAACAATGGCGGCGTTCAAGTCGTCACTGCGAAATACGGCGACAGCACTTACAACGGCTGGGCGCTGGTTGTTCAAAACAACCAGTTGCATGGTTATTTTTATCGCGACATCAACACTTGGGCGATTGATGCGTATTCGGGGACCAGCGTCGTGGATGGCCTCTGGCATCATGCCGCTTTAGCGGTGGATGCCAGCGGAGGACGGTTGTTTCTCGACGGCAATCTCGTGGCTTCGACGAATTGGCACGGGATAGCTGGCGCGATGACGACCTCGGTGCCACTGACGTTTGGCGCGCTATCAACCGGCCCTTATTGGCTGAACGGCGACGTGGACGAAGTGACTTTGTGGACCCGCGCCATGACGAGCAGCGAAATCAATTACCTTAAACATCGTCAGTTGCGTGGTGGTGAAGATGGTTTGCTCGGCTACTGGAAATTCAACGATGGCACCGGCTCCACAATAGCGGTTGATTCCAGCAATCACGGCTTCGTCGCCACGCTCCTCAACTCGCCTGCGTGGGTGCTATCGGGAGCGCCGTTGGACTTGAGCATGGTCGCGACCAACTGTGTGAAGTTCACTGGCACGACCGGCATTGTGACCATTACCAACGCCCCGGATTTAAACCCTTATCCTTTCACCGCCACCGCGTGGTTCCGCACGCAGACTAACTCCGCCAGCCTCCAGCTCATCGCCGCAAAATATACGGATTCCAGTTACAACGGCTGGGCGCTGGTGGTGCAGGGCGGCCAGTTGCGCGGCTTTCTTTATCGCAACGGCAGTTCGGTCAACAAGGCGATTGACGCGGTCGCCGGCCCAGTCGTTGCGGATGGCGGCTGGCATCATGCAGCTCTCGTGGTGGACGCAAACAGTGGACGAATTTTTCTCGACGGAAACCTGGTGGCTTCCAGCAACTGGCTGGGTTCGGCGGGCGCGACGACTTCGACCGCGCCGCTGACGCTGGGTGCCTTGGCTAACGGTTATCCTTTCGTCGGCGATGTGGATGAAGTAACGCTGTGGAGCCGAGCGTTGACGGCAACCGAACTCGTGGCGCAAAAAAATCTTCCGCTCGTTGGTAACGAAGCCAATCTCGTCGGCTATTGGAAACTGGATGAAGGCACCGACAACACCACCTTCGATGCAACGATCAACGCGCACACCGGCGCTCTTTCGGGCGGCGTGTCGTGGACGAATTCCACCGCCTATCTTGGCGACGGCACGACGCATCTGCTGGCCTCGCTCAACAGCGCCAACTTAAATCGCCCGTTCGCCATTGCGGGCAGCCCCGCGCAGTCGGCCTTCACCGCGAACGCCAGCGTCACGCTCACTCGCTTTTACGATTACGGCACGCCACCTGCGGCAGAAACCGTCGTGACCTTGTTGGACTATGGTTTGCAAACCTCGCCCGGCGCAACGAACATTCCGCTGAAGCAAAGTGAAATCGGTTTTACGAACACGATCGGCTCTTATCTCGCCGCGAGCGGGCGCATTGCGGGCGCGGCGAATGGCTGGGTGAGTTCAACGAACACCTTGTCGGCTGAACCGAATGGTGTGCAGCTCGATTCCATCAACAACCTGCACCAGTTCAGCACGGTGATGTCGCACAACGAAAACGGCGGCGCGTTCATCAGCGATTGCACCAACAGCAGCGGCCCGACACAGCTGCTGCATTTTGATGGCAATCTTTTTTGCGGCCCGCTGCTGACAATGTTCACCAACCTCGATGCCGCGCCCGTCGTCACGAACGTCGTGGCCGGCGATCATCTGGATTGCTCGCTCGCGGTCAGCCTCAACGCCGGATTCATTCCCGGAACTGGTTATACTTTTGGCAACGGCACCGCACTATCGGTTTCGCTCGCTGTTAATGGCGACTGCAATCTAAAAAGCGGCAGCGTCAATGTGATCGGTCCCGCGAATGACACGGACACCATTCAAAATATTTCATTCCAACGCACTTCGGTTTCACTGAGGACAAATGGCGCGGCGGCGCTGTTGTGGCTGAACCTGCCGATTGGTCTTGGTGTCGGCCTGGCAAATGCGGCGAACCGGCTCACGACGAATACGCTGCCGTTTTTTTCCCTTTTGGATGCGTCGCTGCGGCCGCAAACGAACGTGCTGTCCTTGCCGGGCTTCACGCTTTATTTCAGCGCCGAGACGTTGCCGTGCTGGATTGTAACTTCGCAATTTTCCTGGCGCGTGTATGACGGCCAACTCGTCCTGCCTGGGGCCGGGATTCAATTCGTCCGCCAGTTTGAAGACGATGTTTTGACCGCGAACCAATTTTCCCTGGCAGACACGAATACTGCCAAGCGCATTTCCAACGACGCCTATTTTCGCAATGCACAAACCGCGCCCTCGCCGGGATTCATCGTGACGGCGGCCGCGAATGGTTTTGCACAAGTGAACGGCGGCATCAACTTGCAACCGCCCGAACTGCGTCCGCATTTTCCTTATACCGATAATCAACCCGGCAGCCAGATCCCAACCGCCAACGGTGTATTGACGCTGGAAAATAGTCTCGTCGCCAGCAACAGCTTTCTCGGTTTGAGCGGAACCACGGTGCCGCTCCTGTATTCGGGCGATTGTGCGGACACCAATTGCAGCGGCGCGAGCGTGGGATTGACGTTGGTGAATCTCGCGCCGCCCGGCAGTCAACTCACGTTCACGCCCGACGGCGGTTTGCTCGGCTACGGTCCAGTTTCATCGCCGTCGAACGCACACGGCGAAACGGGCGTTCAACTCAAGTGGGGTTACAACGGCGGCGGGATTTTTGCGCAACAAACTTCCTTTGTGACGAATGGCGTTTACGAAATGGCCGGAAATTTTCTGCGCGGCGACCAGACTACGCAGGCCAATGCGCAGCGCGCCGTCGTCATGTTGTTCACCGGCTGGGGCGATGACTCGAATCCCAACTATCTCGAACGCTACGGCACGAGTAGTTACTTGGACGGTTTCGCAAATTACGCCGGTCTGAATCTCCGCGCGCCTGTGCAGGCCAGCAGTTACATCGCGAACGTTCCCACTGGTCCATATCCGCTGACTTCGCGCGCCAAATTCTACGCCCGCAATGGCGGCGTGAGCGGCATTCTTGAGGCGGCGAGTTTCCCGACGAATTTTTCGCTCTATGGTTACGCCTTCAACTTTTCCAGCTACCGTCTATCGTATCTCGACAGTGATAATTGGGAGTCGCGCACCGATGGCGGCATCACATTTCCGGATCAGCCGGCGGGTTTCTCGATTGGTTTCGAGCGGATGAAATTTGTTTGCAGCGGCGGCTTGGGCTCGGCGCAGTTGCCCGCGGGCACGGGCATCAAACACTTGAATTATTGGAACGCGGATTTCACGCCGCAAAGCATCCAGTTCAAACCCAAGGCGACGGAACAATGCAGCACGGCGGATCGCACGCTCGTTCTCGGCGCGGAACTGCGGCTGCCGTTCATCACGAATGCGATGCATGGCACGCTCGGGTTCAGGACCAACGGAAATCTTTCGACGGTCGCCGACAATGTGCTCGGCACGGATTCGCGCTTTCCTTTGCCCCCCACACTTTCGCTTCAAGGTTCGGGCGACAATCTCTATCCCATTTCGGTCGCGAGCGAAGGCTACTTTAATAATTGGGAAACGCCGTTTCGCCCTGACGCCGGCTTCTTCAACATCGCCGGAAAAATCCGCGTGCCGTTTTTTCAGGACTTCAAAGCGCACCTGCAAGTCACGCCGACGGGCACCAATTACAGCGATGCATTCATCGCCATCGCGGGCGGCTGGCTGCTGGAAAAAAACAGCGTTCCACCGGATCGCGGCTGGACGGTTGGCGGCCAAAATTATTTTAACACCGCGAAATTTGACACTAACTCCGATGGCTGGCCGCGCGGCATCACGCTCTCAAACTATCTTTACTCCAGCACGGAACTGTATCATCCGCGCGCGCAGCGCCTCTGGAAGGATCTCGCGTTTTTCGATTTCCCGCTGTCGTGGGGATCGGCGTTCCGCCGGTTTGAAGGTTTTAATACTGGCAATTTGTCGCTGCCAATTTTGGATGTCGGCAGTCGTTTGAAACTACTTTCGGCGACCAAGGTGGATTTTGATTTCAACCAGGATTTGAACCTCGCGCTGCCGCACATCAAGCAACTGGACTTTATCAACGAAACGATTGACGGGCCGTTCAATACGATTTCAAACGCCATCTACCAAGAACTGAAAGGCGCGGCGGATGCGAGCGGCATCAGCAAAGGACTGCGCAGTATGGAAGGCGTGTTGAGTCCGGACCCCAGCGGATTTTTCGGTCCGATTTTGGATGGCGCGTTGGACGGTATTTCCAGCAACCTGGTCGCAAGCCTGATTCCTTATCAGTCCACGAATCCCGCGACGGTGCTGCTCCAGCTTCAAACCACCTTCAACAACGCCGATGCGCAGTTTAAGTCCGCCATCAGCAAAATCAACGGCACGGCAAATGACATTAACAGCGTCCTTGGAAAAATTGACGGGACTTACAACGATGTGACGAACACCGTCGGATTGCTGTTGCGAATTTTGGAAAAAGATTCCGCAGGGAACCGTCACATCGTCCGCACCATCGTCGAGAAACTGATGCAAGAGCAGCCTGACGTTTTTCAAACGATCGCGGACGATCAGGCGGGTGATATAGATGGTTTTGTCAACGACCAGTTGGCCGATTACGAATCTGATTTCGCCGGTCTGCAAAGCGATTTGCAGGATCTGAACTCGCAACTGGCCGACGTGCATAGCGCCATCAGTTCCGCCTCCGGTCCGGTGGTGGATGCGCTGAATGCCATCACGAATGAAACGCCGAACATCTTGCTGTTCGAGCAGCAGGCGTTCTTGAATGTGTCGAACACGCTGGCCGGCGCGCTGACGGCTTCGGGAGATTATCTGACTGCGAATCAGGCAGCCACGCGCACTAATCTTCGCAATCGTTTGAAAGATGCGTTTCTCCACTCGAACTTGACCGGTGATTATCAGACGAAGTTTCACCAGTTTCTTGGCGACGATGATTTTGTGTTGAACCAACTGTTGTGTCTGCTCACGGACAAAATCAATCGCGCCGTGCGTTCGAGCATTGAGAATTACATTTCCGGCACCGGTGACAATGTTTACAAAACCATGAAGGGCATCGGCCAGATGCAGAAAACCCTCGCCACCGCCAAGCTGCGCGGCCAGCCGACGTTCAAGGGCGACACATTGGAAATGATTCATCTTGATGCAGACTTGGAAATTAAGATGCCCGACGCAATGCACTACAACGCCTATATCGAAATCAAAAGCATGGATTCGCAATCCGGTGCGCTGGCGTGCGAGCAGGGCGGGGACTCGGCGGCGGAAATTATTCTTGGCGCCAATCGCGTTCCGCTCGACTGGCCGGGCGTGAAAAGCACGGGCATCACCTTGACGGCGAATGCGCGCTGGACTTTGGAGCACGGCGCGGTCACCGGAGTCGGCGGTTTGCTGGAACTGGAAGGCAACGCAGATTTTGAAGGTTTCTCGTTGCGAAAACTCGGCGCGACTTTCGCCGTTGGCAACAACGATAATTATCTGGCCGGCAAAGCCTCGGTGGTGGTTTTCATCGGCCCGGTTCCGGTGGCACTTCAGGCGGGAATTTTCAGCGGCCAATCGTGTTCGCTCGATCCGATTCTGTTCGTGGATACGAACGCGCCGGCGATTGTTGGCAATATTTCGGGCTTCAGCGGTTTCTATTCTAAAATCGGCGGCGGCATTTCGCTCTCCGATTTGCTGTTTGGCAATTCCAGTTGCCTGCTCAACGCGGACGCGCGCATCAGCTTCGTGAGCTATTATCTCGGCGGTCCGTCCTCCGCCAATTTCGGCTATTGGGAACACCGTGACATTGATTTCTCGCTGCTCTGCTTGTTGAACGGCAGCGTGGGCATGACGCTTGGCGGGCAAGTGACCAAGGATGCTTCAGGATTTCATTTGGAAGTGAGTGGCACCGGCGATGCCTGCGGCAAGGTCGGCTGGTGTCCGGTGTGTGCGGATAAGTGCATCACCATCACCGTCAAAGGTATTCTAAAAGAAGGCGGCGTTGACTACTCCCTCGACTATTGATGAAACGTAAAAAAACATTGTTAGCCGTCGCCCAAGCGAAATTATTGTTCGTTGTGCTTGTGCTTTGGCTGGTTGGCTCGCTCGTTGCGCTCGCGCAAGCGCCGTTAAGCAATCTTGTTTTCGCCGTCGGCACGACCATTCAAGCGGGCAATGGACAAAACTGGTCCTACCTCGTGATCGGCTCCGAAGCACCGGCGCTGCTGGCGGGAAAACAATTCGCCGTTTATGGCAAGACCGGTTACGCCACCAATGCCGGGACGTTTTCTTTGCGCGGAAAAATATTTCAGCAAACTTCCACCACAACCATCGGCACTTTGCTGGATCAGTCCGTTGTTCTGCGCGACGATCTCACTTCGCTGAGCAACGCGATGAATGTGGTGCTCCGCAAAATTTCAGGCGCGTCCAGCCAAACCCTGCCGCAAAACCTGGCGACCGCGTTTCAACTTTCAGCTTCCGATCCGGGCATGAGCAGCACGCTCAATCTGCTTGGGCGCATTCATCCAGGCGTTTTGCTCTGCAATGGTCAGGCGTTCAGCGAAGTCATCAGCACCGTCACCACTTACGAAATTCGCGAAGTGAATCCCGCCGATGGAAGTGCCGGCGATGTGATTGGCCGATTGACCGTAGTGCCTGGCATTCCAGTGGTGTTGCCCGCGCCCGGTTTTCCGTTTCAACTGCAATCTGCGGGAATGTCCTTTCGAGACGGCACGAATAATCCTGCCGAACGCATCAAAATTTATTTGCGCTGGGGCACGCCACCAGAATTGCGCCGCCTCGCGCTGCTCAACTTCGGTTTCAACGTCTGGCGCACGACCAAAGACACGGCGGAGCAAAATAATTTCAACGTCACGCCGCCGATGCTGGCGCAACTTTATACCAATGCCATCTTGGCGAACGACGCGCCGGTCATGGCGACAAAGGATTTTGCGGCGAACGCGCCCGGCGATCCCACGGATGCCTCGACGTTTTTCTTCGTGGATGACAACGGCCGCAAATTCGGAATGCCGATGTTTGTGGATGGCGCGCAGTATTATTATTTCATCACCGCGCGCGATTTGCTCGGTCGCGACGGCCTGGTTTCGGCGGGCACGCTGGCGACGGCTTGCCGGCATCTTCCGCCCGACGCGCCGACCGGTTTGAAGGTGAAAAATATTTTGCAGGCCGTGACGGTCAACGGCGTTCCCACCAACCAGCCACGCCTGCAGTTGAGTTGGACGCAAAACACCGCGACGAATGACAACGTCCAGCAGTATTGGATTTATCGTTGGGATAATCCATCGGCGGCGATGACGAACGACGCCACGCCGCTCAACCATCGCATCGGCGTGGCCGCACAACTCGACGGCACCAACCTGAATGTGTTCGTGGACAGCGGCACCAATCTTCCGACGGCTCCGAGCGTGAGCAACTATTGGTTTACCGTTCGCGCCATGAGTCAGTCCACGTGCGGACCATTGCTCTCGCCGCACAGTGCGCCGGCGTGGGGCGTGTTGCGCGAACGTGAAGGTCCGCCCGCTGCCTCGGGCGAAGTGCTCGGCAGTTGTGGCACGCCGGCGGTGATGTTTCAAAATTTCAACACGCTTTCCAATCCCGCCAATACCAACGGCGAAACGTGGAGCTATCGTTTGACCTGTCAACGGCGCGATCCGGCCGTCGCCTGGGTGCAATTCAGTTTGGTTTCTGACACCGCAAGCAATTCCATTGGCCCGGTGGAATTTCCGCCGGACGGCGACACGGTTTCCGTGGATGTTTCCGTGCCGGTGGGAAACAACGCCGTTGTGCCGGTCGTCTGCACGGTGGGCGACTACGCCGACAATGTTTCGCAGCCGGCGATAAATTACTTCACCACCGCCGTTGCTTCCGGCATGCAGCAAGAGATCGTATTTTACAGCGGCGAAATGTTGCTGACTGCGTTGAACTCAGCGGATCCGTTGCTGCACGCGCTAAATGGCAATATTGACACTTGCACGCAAGCGAGCCAGGTGACTCCCTACGCCGACGGCACCGTTGGCCTGCAATTCAACAATGATGGATACCTTGGGTATCCGCGCATGATCGAGGTGCTTTCCAATTCCGTCTGGGCGGATGTCGGCGTGGCGTGGCCGGATACGAATAACACTTACTGGGTTTCTTATCCGTCATGTTTGCTCGGGCCGATGCAAACCTATCGTGGCTGCGTGATCAATCTGCCGAACAGCGGCGGCTGCGATCAGCACATCACGCGCGGTGCTGGCAACGGAGTCGTGGCGCCGATCATCGTTCGTTTTCGTCCCACGCTGCGTTCGCGCGAATATCGTCTTTACCGCCGCACCGATGACGGTCCGCCATCGCTCGTTGCGCAGGGCAACACCACCTTTGACGCCGCGAATTCCAGCCGTTCCATCGTCATCCCCGACGACACCATGCCGCCGAGCGCCGCGCATCTTTGTTACTACGTTCAGATGCTCGATGAACATGGCAATGGCAGTCCGCTCGCGCTCCTCGGTTGCGAATATGCGAAGCCCGCCACGCTGCCGCGGCCGGTGCTCGCGGAATTGAAAGCCACCGGCGACACCAACCATCCGCAGGTGTTGATGAACTGGTTTTGTCCCGTCGCCGGCGTCCACCGTTTTGAAATCAAGATCCATCGCGACGATCAGACCAGCAGCGGCCAACCCAGTGGATTGTCCGGGTCCAAACTATTCCGGCTGCTTTCCTACAACCCCAAAACCAGTTTCGCCGGATTGCTCGCCAATAGACTGCGTTTCCTCACGTTTGACGAGGCTCAGCTAACACCGCCCATCGGCCCAGATTTTGGTCCCGGCCCGCAATTTTCGCTGACGGCGGATGTCGTCGCCGGCGGCACCTATACCATCACGGTCGCCGCTGTGGACGACCGCGACAAAGCCTACGCTGATTCCGAGCCGCAAACTTTTACGTGGCGCCAAATCAATACCAACATCCAAACCGTGCCGTGGCCCGCCCGTCCGCTTCCGTCCGTCACGCATTTCGACGATGACAACGGCAGCACCAACTACCGTGTGGCGGCGACGATTCTGCGCGACCCTAACCACGGGCTCGACACCCGTTATCCTGTGGGCATCCGCATCGGCTTCTTAACCGGGCTGACCAATAGCCTAAATATCAACGGTGCCGTGACTAATTTTGTAACCATTGGCTCGACCAACTTCTTCCAGTTTGTTGCGAATGGATTTGCCGCCACGGCCACCAGCCCAAATCCCCAGGATGATCCGGGGCAATTGGCATTCCGCCGCAACTCGGCCACGCCGGATCGGAACGGCGAGCCGCTTCTGCCCATCGTTGTTTACCGCCAGCAAACGACCAATGCTTTGTTCCCCAAGGTGTCCGGAGCATTGCTTCAAGTGACGCCCGAAATTGAACACATCCCTTTTACTTTCCTGTCCTTCCCGGTTTCCAGCGTGAAGAAATACGGAAACCTCGTCATTGTTCCAGATCTGCTCATCGCGGCGGGCGTCGAATATATTTATCAACCTTCCGGCAATTACACCGCGCTCTATAGCCTATACCTTCGCGACCAGCAGCCCGTGATGATTGGCGCGACCTATCACTACTATGTGGTCCGTTTCAACGCCAAGCACGAGGTCGCCGAAACCATTGATGCCGGCACCGTCACCATTCCACCGAACTAACACGGACGCGCCATGAAAATCTCTTTCACATTTTTGCGCCAGACTTTCGCAGTAGTGATTTGTGCCGTAGCTTTCACTCAAGCCGGTGTCAAAGCTGCCACCGCTTTCGTTTATGACACCGGCACGGAAATTCTAACCACTGGCGATTTCAACAACGACGGCTCGGCTGATGTTCTTGTTTTGGATAAATCTACCGGAAACGTTCGCGTCGGTTTTCTCGATTTCGGCGGAAATCTTGCGTGGTCTGCGCCGCTCGTTTCCGGCGTTGAAAATGTTTCCAGTGCGGCGGTCGGACAATTCTTAAACGCAACTGACTACGCGCTGGCAGTAACGGCAGCGGACCTCAACCGCATCAATCTCATCAGTCTCGCCAACACCAACAGCGCTGGCACGCCGACCGTCATGGCCCCATTGGGGATCGGGCCGCACACCTTGGTCACGCTCGACAACCCACTCGGCGCAGTCGTCGTTGCGCCCACGAATTTGCTCGTCGCCACTTCACGAAATCAAAACGACATAGAGCAGTTGGAACGCATTCAGGTTTTCAATGGTTTCGCCATCACGCCGTTCACGCCGGCGCAATTCAACGAGGACGGCGCGTTTGAGCGCGGCAATGCGTTGGCATTGAACGCGACTAATTCGCCAAGCTTTGCCACCGGACTTGTGCGCGGCACCAATGCCGACCGCTTTGACATATTGCAATTCACCAACAGCCCCGGCGGAATTTTGATTTCTTACTCGAACCTGCCGACAGGTAGCGACTACGCGTTCGGAAATTTCAACGGCGAACCGTTGCCGCGCTTTGCATTTTATCAACCAGACGTCTCTAATCTCACGGTAGTCACGCTTGATACAAATTCCAGTGGCTTGCAGTTTGGAACCAATGTCACAGTTGCACTGACCGAAGCAGTGCAACGAGTCTTCTATTTGCCACCCGCAGCGGGCGGAACTTTTCTCGCGGAATTTTCCGACGGCGTTCAGGCGATAACGTTTTCCGGAAACAACGCCGTCGCAGGAGCGATTTATCGGAGCGGACTAGCCAATTCAAACAATGGTTTCAGTGGCATTGTGCCACTCGCGAACGGACAGTTTGTTCTGCTGGATGCCGCAGCGGGTGAGGCGGCATCTACGCACGCGCAGGTGATGAGTTTTAACGGCACCAGTTTTTCGCAGATGAGTTCGTCCACGTTGCCGGCCATTTCGTCTCGGACCACACGCGCGAACGTCTGGCTGTTTCAAACCGAGCCATTCGTCAATCCTGACGCGGGTTTTATCGCGTCGCTTGCCTCGCCGGATTGGAGCGATCAAATCAACGGGCTGCCCGGAACGTTTTCTGTCCTCAAAGAATCCGACGGTGGCAGCGGAACTGGTCTCGGCAGTTTCACTACCAACAATCTTGGCACGCCGCCGACTGGCGCGAACTTCGGCCTCCCTAATCAAGTCGCCGATGGCATCTCCATTTTCAGCTACGCACCACCGCGTCCGGCGGAACCGACAACCATCACCATTTCACCACCGCCGGGATTTTACAGCGTGCCGATTCAGGTTTCGTTTAGCACCTTGGCGGGTGGCGACCTTGTTTTTTACCGCATTGGTGCAGCAGACGCATGGCATGTTTACTCTGCCACGTTCCCCCTGACGAACGATGCCTCAGTGGATTACTACGGCTACGGTTCCACCAGCGTGCGCTCGCGTCTGCTCACGGCGAATTATTCTTTCGCCAGCACCATCGCCGCCGCGACCACGCTGAATTTGACGAATGGTTTCGGCGTGACCAACAACATTTCGTCGGGAACGGGCAGCAATGGCGACGTGACGCTCTCGCAACACGGCACGGTTTTTTACGGGCGGAAAAATTCTTCCGGCGGTGCGGTGTGGGCCATCAATCTGGACGGCAGCGGCGATACTTATATCACCACTGGCGCGCGGCCACGCGTATCGCGCGATGGACACTATCTGGCTTTCATGCGCGGGACGAACGTGTTTCAGAGCACCGGCGGCGACATTTGGCTGCGCGATTTGGCCACAGGCATCGAACGGAAATTCTTCACCAACAATTTGCAGATCGTCGGCTACGATTGGGATTCAGCCAGTCCGCCGAATTTGATTTTGGATTACCGCTGCAATTTTTGGAGCGCCCCGCTGTCAAACTCGGCTTCGATTTTTCCAATGACCAACAGTTGTTTTTTTGCCGCGCCATCGGTGAATCCGGCAAATGGCAACCTCACCTTTTTTGATTCCAGCACTGGCGGCGGCATCAGAACCAGTTCGGCCAACGGTGGAGTTTCAACGCATCTCGGCGCGACGATTTATGGTTCGCGTTGGCCAGCGTGGTCGCCCGACGGCTCAAGGCTTTCATTTGCTTACCTCAATAACTATTCCGCCACTTACGGCATGTCTGACCTTTACACGATCAACGCCGATGGCACGGTGCTGGCGCAGATCACCGCCTTCACCAATGCCAGCGACGGCTTTTTATACGGCGCGATCTGGACGCCGGCGGGAAATTGTCTGCTCGGTGCCGGTGCCATTTATGGCACCAACGGTCTCTGGAAAATTCCGCTGACCAGCGACGGACAACATTGTGACTGTCCGGCGAAACTATTGCCGACGACGGCGGGCGACCCGATTGATTTTGCCGGCTCGGTGATTGTCGCCCCCGCGACGATCATCGCCAAACCCGGCTTGTTCATTCGCGCGGATGAGAATGCCATTGTCGTTTATTGGAGCACAAACTATCAGGGATTCAGCCTGCAAGCCGCCGCGAGTCTTAATACGAATAGTTCATGGACAGCCATCACCGGGCCGTATTTTCAAAATGGCGGCTACTATGAATATCACGAAGCCAAAACGGCGCTCGCGGCGACGAAATTTTTCCGCCTGCAATATCCCGGCACCATCATCCTCCAACCGTTGAAGCCGAGACTATCATTGCAACTGGACTCCGGGCAGACCGTCCTGTCCTGGTCCACGAACTACGTCGGCTATACGTTGGAGTCGGCCACGAATCTAAATCCGCCGGTCATCTGGTCGCCGCTTAATGCCTCGGGTGTGAGCACCAACGGTCAGTTTGAATTTCGCCAGAGCTTTTCTTTGCCCCGCGAATTCTTTCGGTTGCACTGGTAATGAAAATTCTGCGGTGAGGAATACATGGACATTAGGGTGATTCGTATTCGGATTGACAGTCCACGTCTATTGCTGCTCGTTATCGCACTTGCGGTCGGCCAAGTGAAATTTCTTGAAGCGGATGAGTTCAACCTTGAGTTTTTCGACTTGCTTGAGGGTGAGACGGGGGAAGCGGGTTGGCAGATGGGAAAATATTTATGACACAATAAACGCTTCCCTTTTCTGTAAATCCGTCCAGTGTGGTGGCAGTTCTCTAACAATTCAGCAGGCATCAGAGTGGTCCGGGTTCACCCCCGGTCCAGCAACCTGGCAGGAGTAAGCCGAAGTGCTTTTCGCCTTAGCGGCCTTTCTGTTGCTGGCTGAGATTTAATTGGCTCATTTCAATCAGACATTGGTCTCGCTGGTTCGGCTAAAGGCAGCAGTGTCTTGATGATGGTGGAGCCTAGGGGATTCGAACCCCTGACCTTCTCATTGCGAACGAGACGCTCTACCAACTGAGCTAAGACCCCATCAAGTAATAATAAACTACCTGCCACTATTGTTGTAAGGCTTGAAAACCGTATGACTCCCCCATTTGCCACGCCTTGTGCTTATTACATGACCACCAATCAGCAATTAAGCACAAGCCGGCTCTTGGAGAAAATTCCGAATTTTCCATGCCTGTATCGTCATCAACTTAACGAGGGATCATTATGGAATAAAAAAAATCTCTGGCAAGCGCAAAGCGCATTGCTTTGGCACCGATGACCGCAAGCAACTCGGATTGTCCACCTTTTCACCCTTAAAAAAGTGTGCGTCTCCCGCCTCGGCGACATGAACCATGGTGAGTATTTGTCGGACGATAATCTCAATGTGCCTTTGATAGGCGTTCACGCTTTGCTGCCGATCGGTAACATCAACAAATTCTATTGAACCCCGCGGAAAACCTGGACTCCGCCGTTCAAAAAAATTTCTCCACCTCGGGCAATCCACCGGGGATGTCGAATTTAGCCGTGGCTGTGCCGAATGTTTCCGTGCGCCCTGCGTTTACTGGCGGCAATCCAGCAATCTGGCTCACTTCAAATTTGCAAAAACCAACCACCAGCTCATCACGGGGCAATTTGGCCAGACGCCGCGAGGCGCGTTCGGAGTTGGTGAATAAAACCGCGTCGGTGTTATGGCATCGTCGGTCTTCGACGCGTGCGGCTCATGCGAAGTTGTCAAATTCCCTCACGATCACGGTAACCCGGCGCGGGCAGAGCGGCATGAAGAAGCTGCAGCGATTCAAAAGCCTTGTTGCTGGCGCTGAAGTTATTCCGCGAATCGGGCGCGAATCGGGCGCTTGCATTCATCCACCACCATCTGGTAAGCTTTGGTTCGATGTTGAGGAGTTTGAACAAACTCGCGTGTCGGCAATCAGAACACTTTGCCGGCGTTTTTTAGCGCTTGCGTTGCCTTTCATGAGGCAACCGTGGCACTAAAAACAGCACAGGATCTCATCGGGCAAGGTTCTTCTTGCTTAAGTTATTGGTCATCACGTTGCCCACGTGGCGGAATTGGCAGACGCGCTAGATTCAGGTTCTAGTGAGTAAAATCATACAGGTTCAAGTCCTGTCGTGGGCACCACTCTTCAGTTTTTGACACCGTGTGACGCAGCGTGTCAGACAGTGACTTTAAACTCATATCCAAAGGCGATTTCTCACTTTCAGCCCCTTTGCCGACCATGCCAGGCAGTGACGGCAAAAGACCGCCCGCGCCTTATCTTTGTGCGTCTATTTGTGCGTCATTCATCATGGAAGATGTTGACAGTTTTGCCACCGCACCACGCAGCAATAATAACTTGGCATCCGCGTAGGTGTCCGATGGTTGGCAAAGTTGCGCCTCTGACCTTGCACCCGCCCCACCACAACCGCCAGCCGCAATCCAACCTTTGAAAATTAACGCGGTGCCGGCGTGACATTCTGAGGACACCGGTGTCTAATCGGCAGTGAAAGCACTCATGAACGAGCCGGGAGCAGCCCCAGACGTGTTGCGCGAACCAGCCGCCGGCTGGCGGGTGCCCGCGTTTGCCAGCCTTTACGACGAGCATAGCCGCGCGATTTATTATCTCGCGCTGCGCTTTCTCGGCGACCCGCAAAAAGCCGAGGACGCCACGCACGACGTTTTCCTGAAGGCGTTCCGCCGGCTGGATCAATTTCGCGGCGACGCCTCCATCCGCACCTGGCTTTACCGCATCGCCATCAACCATTGCCAGAACCTCTGCCAGTCCTGGCACAACCGCCATATTCAGGCTAATTCCGACGACCTCGTTTTCGAAGGTGCCGTGGCCAAAACCGACTCGCCGTTGCGCGTGCTGGAAACCAAGGAACTCGGCCAGCGCATCCAGAAAACGCTCGACGCCTTGTCCGACGAATACCGGCTGCTGCTGCTGCTCGTCGCGGACGAGGAGTTGAGCTACGAGGAAATCGCCGCGCTCATCGGCCAGTCCGCCGATGCCGTGCGGGGAAAGTTGCACCGCGCTCGCAAAACGTTTGCCGCGTATTTTGAAAAAACTGCTTGAAGAGGCCGCCAATGAAACAACAATCCAAACTTTCGCAAAAACCGGAGCACGTTGCCGAACAAACTGCGCACGCGCACGCGGCCAAAGAATTTTCCAATTCCGCCGAATTGCTGCGGTTTGACGCCGCGCACACCGAGGTGCCGCCAGAAATCGCCGCGCGGCTGCAAAAATCCGCCGCCAATCTGCCGCCGCCCGCCTCCTGGTGGAAACGGTTTTTCGGAAGAACCAGTCAATAAAAAATCACGATGAAAAAACTATTCCTCAATTTCTTCGCCTCGATTCCGTGGGGAGCGCGGCTTGTCTTCGTCGTTTATTTTCTCGCGTTCCCGCTGGCATTGGCCGGGCATTACACGCGCACGTTTGAACTTTACGACTGGCTCGGCCTCTCGCCGGCGCTCGTCTGGCACGGGCAGGTCTGGCGGATGCTGACCTACGGATTTTTGCCGACCGGCCCGGTTGACTGGGCGCTGGGCACGTTCTGGCTGGCCACACTCGTTTCCGTCGTTGGCCGCAACTGGAGTTCGCGCGGTTTCTGGGGCTATTGCCTGCTGGGAATTTTAGCCGGGGCGCTGCCGATCGTGCTGTTTAAGCCGGCGGCGGATTGGCGTCTCGCCGGCGGCGCCGCGATGGTTTTTGCGCTGCTCGCGGCGTGGGACTGGTTTTACCGGAATGAACGCATCCTGCTGCTCGGCATCGGTGAAATTTCCGCCCGCCAGGCGGCGATCTTGATTGCCATCATCAACTCGCTGATTTTGTTTTTCTGTTCCGGCTGGTTCATCATGGTGGCAATGTGGTGCGGCGGCGTGGCCGGCTGGCTCTGGCTCGCCGTGCGCGCAAAGTTTTTCCTGCACAAATCGCCGCAACAAATCCGCTCCGAACGCGTCGCGCGGCTGGAATTATGATTCGCATCGAACAGGAGCGCCGGGCACCGGCGCGGCGCGAAGATGACGTTCCGGGAGCGCCGGCATCTTGCCGGCGGGTTGCGTTTGCGGATCAACTCGCCGGCAAGATGCCGGCGCTCCCGAGATTCGCGCGTTCTGCGATTGCCCGCGAACGCGCGGCGGCGGCGCGCGCGGCGCTGGCGGATTGCCGCCTGTGCGCGCATGAATGCGGAGTGAACCGGCTGAAGGCAACGGCGGGCCTCTGCCACGCCGGCGCGGACGCCCGCGTTTTTTCCGCGCAGGTCGAAGTGACGGATGAACTGGAATTGATTCCGACGTTTGCCATCGCGCTGTCCGGCTGCAATCTGCGCTGCGATTTTTGCATCACGGGCCAGGAAAGTTGGAACTCGCGCGCGGGAGAAACTCTGAATCTCGAAAGAATTGCCGAACGCGCCAGCGCCGCGCTCGCCATTGGCGCGCGCACGGTGATGATTCTCGGCGGCGAACCGACGATTCACCTGCCGACCGCGCTGGAAATCATCGCCGCGCTGCCGGACGACGCGAAGCTGGTCTGGAAAACCAACGCCTACGGCTCGGCGCAGGCCCGCGAATTTCTCGACGGCCTGTTCGATGTCTGGCTGGCGGATTACAAGTTCGGCAATGACGACTGTGCGCGGCGGCTGGCAAAAATTCCGGATTACAACCGCGTCGTTCGGGAAAATCTGTTTTGGTTTGCTGGGCAGGGAGCGCCGGCATCTTGCCGGCGGATTTCTGCCACTCAACGCGCCGGCAAGATGCCGGCGCTCCATGGTGAATTGATCGTGCGCCATCTGCTGATGCCGGGCCATGTCGAATGTTGCTGGCATCCGGTGGCGGAATGGCTGGCGCAAAATCTGCCCGGTGTAAAAGTGAATTTGCGTTCCGGTTTCTGGCCCGCCTGGCATTCGTCGCGGCATGACGAACTACGTCGGACGGTTTCGCAGGATGAGAGCGCGCGCGCCAGCCAGATTGCCCACGCTTGCGGTTTGAATTTGATCGAATGAACACGGCAATGAAACCTAGAACCAGCGTGAAAAAATCGGCCCTCACCACCGAGTTGCTGATTTTGCCCGACGGGCGGATTCTGGTTCAAAATCTCACCCAGCCGTTTGCCGAGTTGCTCCATGAATTAAATCCCCATTGCGAACAAATTGCCTCGCGCACCCCAAATCACGCATCATCCGGCCATGAATTTCCAGACTGAAATCGAAACACTCATCCGGGCGCGCTACCCGATCCTCTACATCATCACGAACGAGGAAATGCGCGTGCAGAATCTCGTCGTCGAGATCGCCGCCAAGCGGCAGAAAAAAGTCTTCGAGTGGACGTTCAGCAACGGCATCGTGCCTGCCGGCGCGTCCATCCAGTCGCAGAAAGGCCGCAACGCCTCCACCAAGGATCCGCTGGCGGCGCTGGACCAGGTCATCGAGCAGGTCGAGCCGGCGATTTTTCTTTTCAAGGATTTCCATCCGTTCCTGACCAAAAACAATTTCGCGATCATCCGCAAGTTGAAGGACATCGCGTTGCATTTGAAGAACAGCTTCAAAACCATCGTGCTCATTTCGCCGGTGATGGAAATCCCCGCCGAACTGGACAAGGAAGTCACCGTCATCAATTTTCCGCAGCCGACGAAGGAGGACATCGGCGCGCTGCTCGACAAAATTGTCGCCGAGGTTCGTGACCGGAAACAGATTACAATTGACCTCGACGAGGAAGGCCGCGACCGGCTGCTGCAGGCGGCGCTGGGCTTGACGCTCGGCGAGGCGGAAAATGTTTTTGCCAAAATCATCGTGCAGGAACAGCGGTTGAGCGGCGAGTTTGTCAACGAAGTCTTCGCCGAGAAGCAGCAAATCATCCGCAAGAGCGGGCTGCTGGAATATTACGCGGCCAACGAGGATTTCTCGAACGTCGGCGGCCTGACGGTGTTGAAGGACTGGTTGACCAAGCGCTCCATTGCGTTCACGGACGAGGCGCGGGCGTTTGGCCTGCCGCCGCCGAAAGGCATTTTGCTGCTCGGCGTGCAGGGCTGCGGAAAAAGTCTTTGCGCCAAGGCGGTTTCGCGGTTGTGGCAATTGCCGCTGCTGCGGTTCGACATGGGCCGGATGTTCGGCAGCCTCGTCGGGTCGTCGGAGGAAAATGTCAGGCGCGCGATTGGCGTGGCGGAATCCGTCGCGCCGGCGGTGCTGTGGGTGGACGAAATTGACAAGGCGTTCGTCGGCTCGCAAAGCTCCGGCGCGACCGACGGCGGCACGACCGCGCGCGTGTTCGGAACTTTTCTCACTTGGCTCTCGGAGAAAAACGCGCCGGTATTCGTCGTTTGCACCGCGAATGATGTTTCGCAGCTTCCGCCGGAACTGCTGCGCAAAGGACGCCTCGACGAAATTTTTTACGTGGACTTGCCGAGCGAGGAGGAGCGTGCGGAGATTTTCCAAATCCATTTGACCAAGCGCGGCCGTGATCCCCAAAATTTTGACCTCAAGGCGCTGGTCGGGGCCAGCAAGGATTTGAGCGGCGCGGAAATCGAGGAGGCCATCATCAGCGCGCTTTACGACGCGTTTTATGCCAAACAGGAACTGGCCACCGCACATGTTCTAGGCACGCTCGGCCAGACGGTGCCGCTGGCCAAGACGATGGCGGAAAAAATCAGTTCGCAGCGCAACTGGGCCGCCGGGCGCGCACGCAACGCCAGCGTGCCGCAGGCCCTGCAAATGCAGGACCCGGCACGCCGGATGGAACTGTAACACGGCAAGACAATGGAAAACTGGTTTGATTATTTTGAGGACCGCCGGTTTGCGCCGATTTTCTTCGTCACGCTGCTGGCGCTTTTTGTCGGCCCTTTGATACTGGGGATTTTGTTCAAGATCGCTGACGGTTACAATTTGCTGAACTACTGGCCGCTTGCGCTGATCGGAACCGGCCTGTGGTTGCTGGTTTTGACCCGGCGTGTCATCGCCGACATGCGGGCGCGGCGCCGGGGCCGGCATGAAATTTTGCCGTTGTCGCGTGACGAAAGGTGCAAAGCCCGGTCAAAACTTCAAAGCGGAATGAGTCCGCTCAAACGCCCGGCGCCGCGCGCGCCGGACACCGACCTGAAATACTAAAATTATGAGTTGCGTTTGCATTTTGACTCCCGTCGTCATCGCCGCGTGGCCGGCGTTCAGCGCCGCGGTCGTGGCGGCGGCGACCTCGCTTGGCTACACTATCGTGCATGAGGGCGTTCAGGAACACCTAACCGCCAACGTCAGCGAAGTGGGCGAGCGCAAGGTCAACCTGGAAATCGAGCAAAGTGAAATCGTCACGAACCAGCTTGGCCGCGACCAGCGCATTCGCGTGACGCGCGGCGATGTGACGGTGACGTTCTCGCGCGACGTGCGCGGCAAGGCGTCGGTTTGCGTCACGGGACCGGGCCATGCCGATGACGAACTGCGCGCCATCGGCGAGGAATTGAGCCAGCGGGTGGTGCAAAAGTATGTCCATAACCGGCTGCTCGAAGCATGTCGCGCGCGGCAATTCAACATCATCGAGGAAGAAGTGGACGAGAACCACGCCATCCGGCTGAAAGTCCGGCACTGGGATGGGTGACCGGATGAATGGATTGATGGATAAATGGATTTATGGGGAACCGCTCCTGAACCCACTCATCCAATAATCCAACAATCCAACAATCCAATTGTTTATGCCCCAACGCGAATTTGACATCACGATAGCGCCCGACGGTAGCGTCGAGGTTCACGTCAAAGGTTACAAAGGCAAAAGCTGCCTGGAGGCGATGAAAATCTTCGAGCAGGTGGTCGGGGAAATGAAGTCCCAGCGCGAGACCAGCGAATTTTACGAGCCGGATGAACAAGTGCGCTTCAACATCGAGCAGCGGCATTAGTCCTGCCGGCAAACCGCAATGAACGTCGCATGAGCAAATTTAACCCGCCCTTTTATCCGCCGCGCGCTCGGTGGTATAGCCGCTTCCTTTATCTTGGACTCGCCACCCGCCATTGGCCGGTGCTGGGTCCCATGCGCCTGCCAAAGGAAATGACCTTCAAGGGAGTCATCCTGGGCTTTTTGATTCCCGGTTTGGCGGTTCAGCTCCGCGGCCCGCGCTTTTGGGGAACGATTGCGCTTTCAGCCTGCGCGGTTTTGTTTCTCGTGTTCATCGTCTGGCTCGGTTATCCGTTCGGGAATTTCGCCTTCGGCCTGCTGCTTTCCATTCACGCCTCCGGGTTTGTTTATTATTGCAGCCCTTATCTGCAGGGCCGGGAATTTTCCCATCGCCTCATTTTTACTTTGCTGGTTTTGGCGGCCATTGGACTTGGTTTTTATCTGCCGATTCAGCATACCATTCAAAATCACTGGCTGATGCCATTGCGTAACGGAGGTCAAGTGATTATTGTCGCGGTCCAACGCTGTCCCGCTTCGCTAAACCATGGCGATTGGGCGGCGTTTGCCCGGGAAGACAGTGTTTTTTTTGGGCCAATAGTGGGTCTGGGCGGTGAGCGTGTGGATTCATTGACCGTGCCGGAAGATCAGTGGCTGATCCATGCCCAATATAACAGGCGATATTATCATCGAGACATGCCGGTGTTTTCCACGGCCAGCGACGTGGTCGTGCAATCCGTCATTGTGTCGCGGGAAGAATTCATCGGCAGACCTTTCAAATACTGGTTCTGGCGGAAACAAATATTGCAATGAGCCGGTTCAATAATCTTGAGTTGGGCGGGCATCACGCCGGGTTCCGACGCGCGGCGGATTGGAAATCCGCGGTCCGGCAAATTCAAAACCTGCGCTACCGCCGTGGCGAGGCCGTCGGCGACGGTTCGCAGGAAGGAATGAAACATCCGGATGAGCTTGGTGACGCCGCCGCATGCTGAAGCTTGAACGCCAACTTTGTGACCAGACCGAACATTGAATCACAGCCTTCGGAATACTACCCGCCCCGGGCGCGGTGGTATGGGCGGTTTTTCGATCCGTGGTTGAAGTTGCGGCGCGAGTTGCATCTGGGGAGAATCCGCCTGCCCGCCGCGTTTTCTTTTTCCGAATTCGTCTTGAGCCTGGTTTTGCCAGGCTATGTTTTTTTCTTGAAGGGACGGCGACATTTGGGCTGGGCGTTCTTCGGCGTGTATTGCCTTGCGGCGATGCTCTTTGTCGTCGCGCTCGGTTACCAGCTTGGCAGCGTGGGTTTTGGCCTGATGATTTCCGCGCACGCGTCGAGCATCATTTTCCTAGAAGGCTGCTGGCTGCTCGAAGATTGCCGGTTTGGCCTGCGGCTGGTGTTGGCCGGCGTCACGCTGCTGGCCGTGTGGCAGGCGTGTTATTCCCCGCTGATTGGTTTGGCCGAGCGCTTCATCACGCCGCTGCGCGTGCGGGGAAACGTGGTCATCATAAGGCAAATGTCCTTGCCACGCGACATCAAGTGCGGTGATTGGATCATGTATTCGCTCGAATCACATGCCGTGAGCGATGCGCACCAGGAAGGCGGCGCGGTCCGGGTCCAGGCCGGACTCGGCCTTGGCCCGGTGCTGGCCGTGGCGGGCGACCGCGTCGAGTTTTCAGAAAACGCTTTCACGGTCAACGGCGTCGCAAAACCGTTGCGGCCACACATGCCGAACAGCGGCGGATTCGTCGTGCCGGAAAAGCACTGGTTTGTCTGGCCGGAATTTGATATAAGCGGGCACGGCAATGCCAGCGAAGCTAACCTTTCGGCCGTGATGTTGCAGATGTCCACGGTTTCTGAAGTTGAATTCATCGGCAAATCGTTCAAGCACTGGTTTTGGCGGCGTCAAATTATTTTATGAGCCGGTTTGTCAATCTTGAGTTGGGCGGGGAATCCGAAGACCAGCCGCAGCAATCGCCAGCGGCGCTGGTCAAGGACGAGGCGTATTATCTCGCCGAGGCGCGCACGGCGTTTGAAACCGGCAACTTTGAGCCGGGACTGCGCGCTTACTCGAAGGTGCTCGAATACAATCCCAAGAACGTCGACGCGTGGACCGGCCAGGTGCGGATGCTCATCGAACTTGGCGAATATCGCGAGGCCAAGCTCTGGGCGGACAAGGCGCTGGAACGCTTTCCGAACGAGCCGGAACTGCTCGCGGCCAAGGCCGTCGCGCTCGGTCGCAGCGGCGATTTGCAGGGCGCACTGGCGTTTTCCGACGCGTCCATCGAGGAGCGCGGCGACACGCCTTACGTCTGGCTGGCGCGCGGCGACGTGCTGCTTGCCCGCGCAGAAACACGCGCGGATTACTGTTTTGAAAAAGCGCTCCTGCTCGCGCCGCACGACTGGTTCATTTCGTGGCTCGCAGCCCGCATCCGGTTTTACTACGAACAATTTGTGCTGGCGCTCAAGCTGACTCAAAAGGCCGTGGAATTGAATCCCGGAAATTTTCTGCTGTGGCTGGAACAGGGCCATTGCCAGCAAGCGATCGGCCTGGTCGGCGCGGCGGAAAGTTCGTTCACGCAGGCGCGGCAGTTGAATCCACGGTGCGATGAGGCGGACAAGGCGCTGCTGCGGATTTCCCAGGCCGGCCCCCTGGCGCGGTTGCGCGGAAAACTGGCGGGATTATTCAAACGATGAACTCTGAAACCTTGAACCGGCTGTTGTCGGCAGTGAATGACTTTGACGCGTCGGACTTGCATCTGGTGGCGGGCGTGCCGCCGGCGTTCCGCGTGAACGGCGAAATCATCATCGCCGACGAGGACGCACTGACGGAAACCGAAATCAGCGCGATGGCCGACAGCCTGATGAACGAACCGCAGCGGAAAAAGTTCGAGCAGGAATGGGAGCTGTGCATTTCCATTTTGCACAGCGTAGCGGGCCGCGTGCGGGCGACGTTTTACCGCCGCAACAATCATCCCGAATTAAGCTTCCGTTTCTGCGGTGAGAAAGTGGCTACGCGCAGCGAACTGGGCCTGCCGGAAAAACTGGACGAGCTCGCACGCAAGCCGAACGGGCTGCTGCTGATCACCGGTCCGACCGGCGCGGGCAAGACGACGACGCTGAATTATCTTGTGGACCTCATCAACAACGAGCGCCGCTGCAAGATTGTGACGATTGAAGACCCGATTGAATTCGTCCACGAAAACAAGCGCGCCATCGTGGTGCAGCAGGAGGTGCTGACGGACGTGCGCTCGTTCAACCGCGCGCTGATCCATGTGCTGCGGCAGGATCCGGACGTGATTGTCGTCGGCGAAATGCGCGATCACGAGGCGATTGCCACCGCGCTGACGGCGGCGGAAACCGGCCACCTCGTGCTGGCCACGATGCACTCGCCAAACGTGGCACACGCGCTGGAGCGCATCATCGGCGTGTTTGAAGGCAGCGCACAGAAGCAGATTATTTTGCAGCTTTCCAGTGCGCTGCAGGGAATCATCGCGCAGGATCTGCTGCCGTCCGCCGACCGCACGCGGCGCGTGCTTGCCTATGAATTGCTCGTGGCCACCGGCGCGGTGCGAAATCTGATTCGGGAAAACCAGTTTCACCATCTCGAGAACACGATTCAAATGGGGCGCAAAGAAGGCATGGTTCTGATGGACAACCAGCTTTACGACCTCTACTGCAAATGCGCGATCACCTACGACACGGCCATCAGCCGCGCCCGCAGTCCCGAACGGATCACACGGCAAAAACTTTGACCCCGGACTGGGTCTAAACCCACAACGTCAACGTCCTGCGGAAACCAGGCCGGGCTTCCGCACTTTATGCTTGAACGGTCATTAAACTCTGTCATGCTTCGCAGAAGGAATAAATATGTCACTGCAAGCCAGGTTTAAAACCATTTTCACCTCACTGGCCTATTGCGTCTGGCTGTTTCCCGGCTTGGACATCGGCCATGCGCAAATTTATGGCAGCGGGCCGATCGTGCCCGAACTCGCCCCGCTGGAATCGGCGATGACCAATTATCTCATCAGCCACCAGTTCAAGGCCGGCACGCTGGGGTTGATGCATGGCAGCAAACTCGTGTTCCGTCAGGGCTACGGCTGGCGTGACACCAACTCCACCCGCGTCATTCATCCGGACAATCTGTTCCGGCTGGCGAGCGTTTCCAAGATGTTCACGGAATCGGCGATTTACAAACTGGTGGATGCCGGGACCATCACCACGAACACGCTGGTCTATTCCTATCTCGGCATTCCGCCGTGGGGCGGCGTGCTGGGCGACAGCCGGATCAGCAGCATCACGGTGCAGAACGTGGTGGACCACAAAGGCGGCTGGGATAAAACCATTTCACCGATAGGTGATCCGGTGTTCAGCACCGTCCTGATTTCCACGCAGATGGGTTTGAGCTATCCCGCCCAGCCGACCAACGTCATCAGTTGGATGTTCTCCAAACCGCTGGACTACGCCCCCGGCACCACTTACGCCTACGCGAACTTCGGCTATCAAATCCTGGGGCGCGTCATTGAAAAAGCCAGCGGCAAATCCTACATGAATTACATCCAGCAGAATTTGCTGGGCAACGCGGCCATCACCAACTCACTCGGCTTCACCAATGTCATCCAGTCCCGCAGCCGCCCCGTCAATCTTGACCCGTGGGAAATCTGGTATGGCGAGCCGTCGGCGTATTTGATGACTTCGGCGGTGGATTATCCAACGAATCTGACGGTGCCGGATATTGATGGTGGACTCTACTACGAATCCTTTGATGCTTTTGGCGGCATCAGCGCTTCCGCCATCGGGCTGTGTGATTATCTGTTGAACTATTGGGAAGGCGGCCACGTCCGCACGCCCGGCAACTATGGCTGGGGTTATACCTTTTTTGGCAGCCTGCCCGGCGCCACTGCCGTCCTGTATCAAAACATCAGCCAGACGACCACGGCGACCAATGGTCTGGAATTCGCGGCCCTGTTCAACGAACGCACGGCGGCCACGCCCGGCCAGGATAATTCCGACGCCCTGACCGCCATTCTCGCCGCCTCCAACAGCATCACTTCCTGGCCCGCCACCGGCGGCGGCATGATCCAATGGGCCGTTGCGTCAACCAACGTCAATAAAAATTCCGGCAGCGTCACGGTGGCGCTCGCGCGTTCCGGGACCAGCACGCTGCCCGTCAAAGTCAGTTACACGACTTATGCCCTGACCGCCGGCAGTTCCAATTACACGACCACCGCCGGCATCGCCACCTTTGCCGCCGGGGTCACCAGCAGCAGTATTACCGTTCCCATCCTCAACGACCACGTCGCGGAGCCAACCCGGCAATTTTCCTTGGAACTCATCTCCGCGTCGGGCGGCGCGTGGCTGGGCAACCAGCTTTCGACCGTGGTGAACATACTCGACACCAACACGCCGCCTAGATTCACCGGCAAACCCGGCTTCCTGGCGAATGGCGGCTTCCAGTTTCAATTCACCAGCAGCACCGGCCTGGTTTTGACCGTGGAAGCCTCCACCGACCTTTCAAACTGGCAGCCGCTGCGGACGTTCACCAACAGCGCCACGCTGACGAGCTTCACCGACATGGTCCCTGGCAGGCTCAGAACTTTCTATCGCGTGGCCAGCCCATAGTTGCCGGTGAATTGAATTGCGAAACCAGTGCATGGATTGACAAGTTTGTTTCGGTTTTGATAAAAAGGCCCGGAAGTTGAGAGAGGCTCAAATCCCCGAAAGTCGGAACGGCCGTTTTGAAAAAAAAATGCGGCAATTTTGAAAACAGAAGCCGGTTCAGAAACACAGACCGCGTTTGTTCGCGGTCGCAAACCAAGGAGATAATAATACCATGAAAACACAGCGTTCCTTAATCAATCAATGGCTGGTGGCGGCTTGCGTGGCCGGCAGCCTGGTTCTTGGCAGCGGAGAAATGCCGGCGCTTGGCCAGGGTCAGCAGCCACTGACGGCGAGCGCCCGCCTGAATGCCATGCAGCAAATCCAGGCGCTGATGGCCGACAAGGCGCTCTGGACCAAGGCCCAGCAGAAGCTCGATTCGCAGTTGATCTTCCATGCCCGGTTCAAGGCCACCGGCATGGTTCACGCGAAGGCGCTGAAACTGCGGCCCTCCTTGACGCCCGAAGCGGACGGGCGGATCAAGGTGGAAATAAAAGGCACAATTACCCCGGAATTGCTGGCGGCCATTCAAGCTGCCGGCGGGAACATCCTATCATCCTTGCCAAGCTACCATACCCTCCAAGCCTTAATGCCGGTGGAAAACATCGAGTCAATCGCCGCCCGCGCCGATGTGGACTTCATCCGGCCAGCTCAAAAAGCGCGGAACAATTTTGTTGATTCCGAAGGGGACTACACCCACCAGGCCATTCAAGCGCGCGCCAACTTCCCGGCCAATGGCAGCGGCATCACGGTGGGCGTCCTGTCCGACAGCATTGATAATGGGTCCAACGCGCTGTCGGCGGCAATCGCCAGCGGCAATATTGACCCCGGCAACACTTTTATTCTTCCCGGCCAGGCCGGCACCGGTGAAGGCGAAGGCCTGGCCATGTGCGAGGTCGTTCATGATTTGGCGCCCGGCGCGACGATTTATTTTGCGACCGCCAACCCGACGGCCGCGCAAATGGCCGCCAACATTGTGGCTCTCGGGCAAGCTGGATGCCGGGTCATTGTTGATGACATAGTTTATCCTGACGAGTCACCCTTCCAGGACATGGTGATCGCCCAGGCCGTCAAGACGGTTTCCGACATGGGGGTGCTTTACTTTTCCTGCGCGCGAAATTCGGGCAACCGTGACTCCTTCACGTCGAGCACTTGGCAGGGAGATTTTGTCAGCAGTTATTCGCTTGCTCCCTACGGACAGTTCCTTGATTTTTCACCCGGCGTGAGCGAGAACGACATCCTCAGCGGTGGCTATGATTACGAGGCAGACTTGTTTTGGAGCGACCCGCTTGGAGCTTCCACCAACGACTACGACCTCTACATGCTCGATTCCTTCGGTGATATCATTTATTCTTCGGCAAACGCGCAAACTGGCACACAAGATCCTTACGAGCACATCGCTGATCCCGCCCAATATAGTGCCGGCTATTATTTGGTGGTTACGTTGTATAGCGGAACGAACCGGTTCATCCATCTGGATTTTGGGCGAGGCATATTGGATTGGGCCACGGCGGGATGCATTCGCGGGCACAACGCGTGCGACGCGGCGAATTCCTTTACCGTGGCGGCTACGCCGGCCGCTACCGCCTTTGGCGCAGGCGACCCCACAGGACCGTATCCATCTGCTTTCAACTCCGGCAACGTGGTGGAGAAGTTCAGTTCCGACGGCCCGCGCCGGATGTTCTTCAATCCGGATGGAACTCCCATCACGCCGGGCAACTTCAGTTCGACTGGCGGCAGGGTGCTGCTGAAGCCGGACTTTACAGCCGCCGATGGCGTGACCACGACGCCGCCGGGTTTCGCTCCTTTCTTCGGCACAAGCTGTGCCGCACCGCACGCCGCCGCGATCGCCGCGCTGGTGTTGTCCTACAATCCTGGTTTGACGCCCGCCCAAGTGCGCACCGTGTTGACCAGTTCCTGCATTGACATCATGGGCACTGGCTGGGATCGCGACTCCGGCTCCGGCATTCTGATGGCCTTGAAGGCGCTGCAAAATACGCCGGCCCCGCTCTATTTCGTCCCCGGCTCGGCCAAGTATTCCCAAACCGGTCAATTCCAAGTTGCGCTGAGTGGTGCGGTCGGCTCCAACTACCAGATTCTCGTCTCGACCAATCTCCAGACCTGGAGCACGCTGGCCACGCTCACGATGACCAACGCGACCAGCATCTTTACTGACACCACCGCCAGTTCAGCCCAGCGCTTTTATCGGGCCCAACTCCAGTAGCTGACTGAACCGCATCCGTGGTTGCCGCACCGCGTGACCACCAGTTCGGTCCCGATTGGAGTCCCGCCAGCGGCACATTTCGTTGGGTGAACCCCGTTGGCAAATTTGGCAACCCGGCCATATTATGACAATGGCAAATTGAATTTTATTGCACCCGGCCAAACTTTTTTTCCAGCTCGCGGTAGTTCATTTCAATCAGCGTCGGCCGGCCGTGCGGACAGGTGTAAGGCATCGCGCAGCGGCGCAAATCTTCGACGAGATTTTCGAGTTCCGCGCCGCCGAGCGGGTCGTTGGCCTTCACCGCGTGGCGGCAGACAGTCTTGGCCACGGTGTGCTCGCCGAGCCGCGCGAGATTGACCTCGCGACCGGCGGCGCGCAGTTCGTCCACGAGATCAAACACGAACCTGCGCGGATCGGCAGCCTTCACGAACGGCGGCAGCGCGTCGAGCAGAAACGTCCGCTCGCCAAACTCGCTCAAGCCGACGCCGAGCCGCGTGAGCGCGGTGAGCTGCTCCCGCAAAAACTGCGCGTCACGCGGCGGCAGTTCAATCGTCTCCGGCAAAAGCAATTTCTGCGACGGCGCGGACTGATTTTGCTCCAACCGGTTCAGCATCTGCTCGAACAAAATCCGTTCGTGCGCCGCGTGCTGGTCCAGCAGCACGAGTCCGCGATCCGATTCCAGCAGCAAATACAATTTGCCCACGACGCCGATGAGCCGGAGCGGGATGTTGAGCAACGGCGTGGGCAATTGCGGATTGCGGATTGCGGATTGCGGAATGGCTTCAATTGCCGATTGCCGATTGCCGATTGCCGATTGAACTTCCTCCGCGTTCGTTGCCGGTTCTGTTTTCGCCAGTGACGGCGAGCAGCCCATTTTTAAAGGCGTTTGCGCGACTGAGGCAATTTGCGCCGGGGCGGGCGACGACGTTTTTAATTTTTCAGGAAAATTCGGCAGCGCGGGCGCAGAAATTTCTGGAACAAATTTCAGTTCTCTTGGCGTGCTTGGTGCCTTGGTGGTTGGAATCGTTTTTGGCGGCTCGGAATGAAACGCCAGCAGCGCGTCATGCACGGCCCGGGCGGTGAATTTTCGCACTTCAAATTCGCGGTGGAATTTCACCTCGCGCTTGGCGGGATGGATGTTCACGTCCACGGCGGCGGGATCAATTTCCAGGAACAGGCAGCAGACCGGATAGCGGCCTTTCATCAGCGAGTTGTGATAGCCCTCGATGAGGGCGTAGTTGACGCCGCGATTTTCCACGGGGCGGCGGTTCACGAACACAAACTGGCCGTCGCGCGTCGCGCGCGAAACGCCGGGCGAACCGATCAACCCCCAAATGCGAATTTGAGATTTGAGATTTGAGATTTGAGTTGCCGGCGGTTTTTCCGGCGAGGCGGTTTCAAAAATGTCCGTTTCATCCGGCACGGAATGATCCTCGTCCAGCGCGGCGGAAAAATTCACCGGCAAAAGTTTTTCGTCGCCGAGCAGCGCGCGAAGACGTTCGCGCAACGCTGCAATGCGGCTGGACATGGCCGCGCCAGATTTGACGGCGGGCAGTTGCCAGACGTTGCGCCCGTCCTTGACGAACGCGAACGCGACTTCGGGAAACGCAAGCGCGGCGAGCGTGAGATAATGCTGGATGTGCGCGGCCTCGGTTTCTTCCGTCCGCATGAATTTCCGGCGAGCGGGCAGGTTGTAAAAAAGCTGGCGCACTTCGACGCTGGTGCCGGGCGCGCTGCCGGCGACCTTGACTTCGGCAATCGTGCCGCCGTTGACGATGATTTGCGTGCCTTCAGGTGCGCTGCTTTCGCGTTCGCGCGTGGTTAGCGTGAAGCGGCTGACGCTGGCGATGCTGGGCACGGCTTCGCCGCGAAAGCCCATCGTGGCGATGGAGGCGAGGTCTTCGGCGCGCTCAATTTTGCTCGTCGCATGGCGTTCGAGTGAGAGCAGCGCATCGTCACGGCTCATGCCAGTGCCGTCGTCCGTCACGCGAATCAAACTGCGTCCGCCGGCCCCGATTTCAATGGCGATTTTTTGCGCCCCGGCATCGAGCGAGTTTTCCACCAGTTCTTTCACGACACTGGCGGGCCGTTCCACCACTTCGCCGGCGGCGATCTGGTTGGCGACTTGCTCGGAAAGCAGCCGGATATGGTTCATGTGAGGTGAAGCGTGATGCGTGATGCGTGATTTGTAAAGTGCGGGCGCACCGGAAACGGATTTTTCATTTCACGCATCACGCATCACGCATCAGCTTCATTTCGCCACCGGCAGCGTGAAGGAAAAAATCGCGCCGCGCCCGGCTTCGCAGCGGACGGAAATTTTTCCGCCGTGATCCTCGACAATTTTTTTGCAGATGGAAAGGCCGAGGCCGGTCCCGTGCGCCTTGCCATGCGTGGCAAAAGGCTCAAACAGCTTGTCGGCGATTTCCGGCGCGATCCCGGGACCGGTGTCTTCGATCTCGGTGACAATTTCGTCGGGGTTGAACCGGAATCGCAAAAAAATGCTCCCGCCATCAAGCATCACACCGGTGGCGTTGCCGACGAGGTTGAAAAACACCCGGCTCAAACGGCGCGGATCGAACCGCACGCGCACGGCGGGCGGGACATTTTCCATTTCGAGGTGCGCGGCTTTGAGTTCCGCCTCCGCGCGCAGATCGCCGACGAGTTCCAAAACAAAGGTCCGATAGTCACCCGGCTTGAGTTGTGCGCCGGTCTTTGCTCCTTGGGTGAAAACCAGGATGTCGCTGACCATGTCGCTGATCCGTTCGACCTGTTTGCGGATGCGGATCTGCGCTTTGGCACGGATTTCAGGGCTGACGCCGGGCATGTCAACCATCTCCGAAGACAGGCTGATGATGCTCAAGGGATTTTTCAGATCATGCACGATGCCCTGCGCGAAACGACCGATGACTGCGAGGCTTTCGGCCTGGACAAGTTCGCGGAGATGAAGCTGGTTGAATTCGCGCAACCGGCGGCTGATCTGCTGGAGCAGCGCGAAGGCCAGTCCGGGCGAATGCTCGATGAACGAAAGCATTTCGCCGCGCGGCAGGAAAAAAACTTCCGTGGCCGGAACCGCCGAGGCGGTGGCGGAGCGGGGGCGCAGTTCGATGACCGCCATTTCGCCAAAAATCTCGCCTGGGCCAAGCCGCGAAAAAACATGGCGTTCGCCCTTGCCGGCGGAAATTTCCACGAGGCCGGACCGGACAAAATAAACGCCGTCGCCGGGAGCGCCCTCCAGAAAAATTTCCTGTCCGGCCGTGAACTGCCGCTCCTGGGTGATGAGCCGGAGCGCCTGCAACTCATTGCGGTTCAAATGGCGGAACAGCGGAATAGTTTCCAGCGTGAGCACCTCGCCACTTTAAGGTAAAACCCGCGCGCGTAAAAGCGGGAAAAAACCGGTTTGCGGTTTCAGTGGGATGATGCTGCTGAAACAAGAATGCAATTTGAATCCGCCGCCGGCCTTTGTCGGCAAACAGGCTTGATTTCATTGGCGATTATCCCGCCACAGCCTAGGAGATTGACAAACCATTGCCAGACTGTAACATTGCAGTATTCGGGTAGCAGCACGTTTCTTCAGCGGGGTTCCCCACCCCCACCTCCTTGGCGT
>ODAK010000849.1_pt1 | contig 34583 bp, 33 predicted proteins | sample 1539591 | NCBI WGS metagenome assembly ODAK01 (sample SAMEA3539303, study PRJEB22396) | soil metagenome | biome: tundra; feature: field; material: soil | place: USA | collected 2010-05 | depth 0.15 m | reverse complement strand
CGAGCGGGCTCATCTCGAGCATCCGGTTGCACACCGCGACGGTCTCCTCCTCGAGCCGCTCGAGGGGGACGACACGGTTGACGAGCCCCCAGCGCTCGGCTGTCTCCGCGTCGTACTGCTCGCAGAGGAACCAGATCTCCTTGGCGCGCTTGAGGCCGATCGTCCGGGCCAGCAGCCCGGCGCCGTAGCCGGCATCGAACGAACCGACCTTTGGACCCGTCTGCCCGAACCGCGCGTTCTCGGCGGCGATCGTCAGGTCGCACACCAGGTGGAGCACGTGCCCGCCGCCGATCGCATAGCCCGCCACCATGGCGACCACCGGCTTGGGCAGGCGCCGGATCTGCACCTGGAGGTCGAGCACGTTGAGGCGTCCGATCCCGGCGGGATCCCGGTAGCCGTCATCGCCGCGGATGCGCTGATCGCCTCCGGAGCAGAACGCCTTGGTTCCCTCGCCGGTGAGCACGATCACGCCGATGGCCGGGTCGTCACGAGCGAGCTCGAAGGCTCGCGTCAGCTCGAACAGCGTCGTCGGCCGGAACGCGTTGCGCACCTCGGGCCGGTTGATGGTCAGCTTGGCGATGCCGCCGGCGGTCTCGTAGCGAATGTCCTCCCACTCGCCGGCCGCGACCCATTCCACGATGGCATGCACCTCACGTTGCACTCGGTCCGATCGCTCTCGATGGTAGCCCGACAGGGTCGGGCCGGGCGGCGGGGTACGCTCGGCGAATGACCGGGTCCGCGCTCCGCCGCACATTGCGCACCGGCGATCTGGTCGCCGTCGCTTTGCCGCCGGGGGCGCGATGGCCCCCCGTGCTCCGTCGCGCTCGCGACGTCGGCGCGGCGATCCTTCCGATCGATATCCGCCTGCCGGCGCCAGAGCGCGGAGCGTTGATCGACGCCGCGCAACCGACCGTGATCCTCGACGAGGAGGGTGTGCGTCGCAGCGGCGGTGTCGGCATCGACGCAGACATCGCCCTCGTGATCGCCACGTCCGGGACGTCGGGGCAACCACGTCTCGCGGAGCTTCCCGCCGCCTCTGTGGAAGCGGCGGTGCTGGCCTCGGCCTCGGCGATCGATGCGCGCGCCGAGGACCGGTGGCTCTCCTGCCTGCCGCTTGCGCACATCGGAGGACTGCTCGTCCTGGAGCGCCACCTGCTCCTCGGTGCCCCGATCAGCTTCCGGCGCCGCCTCACGCGCTCGGTCGTCGCCCACCTCGGCGATGCGCGGTTCACGTCGGTGGTGCCGACTCAGCTCACGCGCCTGCTCGACGCCGGTGCCGATCTCGGTCGCTTCCGGGCGATGCTGGTCGGCGGTTCGGGCATGGACGCCGAGCTCACGAGCCGGGCGGTCGAGGCGGGCGTGCGCGTCGTGCCCACGTACGGGATGACCGAGACGTGCGGTGGCGTGGTCTACGCGGGGCGGCCGCTCGCCGGCGTCGAGGTGCGCGCCGCTCGATGGGGTGAGCTGCTCATTCGGGGACCGACGCTGATGCGCCGCTACCGTCTCGACCCGGAGGCTTCGGTAGCGGCGTTCGAACCCGGTGGCTGGCTGCGCACCGGCGACGGCGGCGAGATCGGCGGCGACGGCGTCGTTCGGGTTCTCGGCCGCCTCGCCGATGTCATCACCAGTGGGGGAGAGAAGATCTGGCCGGCGGAGGTCGAGGCGGCGCTCGCCAGCCATCCGGGCGTTGCGGCCGTGCTCGTCTCGGGGAGAGCCGACCGCGAGTGGGGCCAGCGCGTGGTGGCGCGAGTCGTTCCGCGACGCCGTTCCGACCCGCCCACGCTCGACTCGTTGCGCGATCACGCAGCGGAGACAATCGCCAGGCACAAGCTGCCCCGCGAGCTGATCATCGCGGACAGCCTCGATCGCACCTCCCTCGGAAAGATCCGACGGGCCTGAGCGGTCAGCCGACCGGTGCGATGTAGCGGGGTGGCTCGGTGTCGGACCCGCCGTCGATCCGGTCGATGCGCCCGTCACGGACCAGCTTGTCGAGATGCGCCTGGACCGTCCAGGCGGCCAGCGGGTAGACGTCTGGCGGGTAGCCCGCGTACAGCGTCGGAACCAGGTCCATGGGCGTGAACTCGGGGCGTCCCTGCGCCGCGGCAAGCACCTGGCGTTCGCGGTCCAGGCGGTGCGCGATGTACTCGTCGATCAGCGCGCCCGCGTCATCGACGCGCTCGCCGTGCCCGGGCAGAATGATCAGCGGTTGCAGTGCCTGGACCTTGCGCAGCGACTCCATGTAGTCGGACATGTCGCCCTCGCCGGGATGGACGACCGACGTGGTGCCGTTGAGGATGTGATCGCCCGTGTAGAGCGTCCGTTCCGCGGGGTCGAAGAAGCAGATGTGATCGCGAGTGTGCCCGGGGGTGTGGACTGCGATCAGCTCGAGGTCTCCGCGGCGCAGGACGTCCCCGTTGGAGAGCGCCTGCGCATGCTCCTCGCCCGCCGACGGGTCGAAGCAGTGCACGGCCGCGCCGGTCTCCCTGCCCAGGCGTCGCGCAAGCGGGCGATGGTCGGGGTGCGAGTGGGTCAGCAGGATGGTCGTGATGCGACCGCTGCGTGCGCTTGCCGCATCGAGGATGGCGGCGAGATGGTCGTCGTCGTCAGGTCCCGGGTCGATGCACACGAGAGAGGTGCCACCGGTGAGGTACGTGTTCGTCCCCCGCCCGGTGAACACCGACGGGTTGGGTGCGAGCACTCGTGTGGGCGCGCCACTCATGACGACTCCTCCTGCTCGTGGTGGAGCGCCATCCACCGGGCGATGATCTCCGGAGTGATCTCGGTCACCTCGATGGGGTGCGCCCCCAGCGTTGCGAGGATCGCTTTGACGGATCCCAGCCGGGCGAACTCGTGGCACATCATCCGAGTCGGCGGCATGATCGCCGGAAACTCGAGTTCGAGCATGGCGTCGGGCCGGTGCCAGCCACCCTCGACAGCTTCAGCGGCATGGATGCGCACCGTGTCGTCGTTTGACGCTGTGACCGCGAAGAACCGGGTGTCGTAGCGGCGTCCCTCGCTCGGCGGGGTGATGAAGTGGCCGATGTACACGAGCCGTTCGGGCGCGATCACGAGGCCCTGCTCGGCGAGGGTCCGGTGCAAATCCGCTCCCTCGAGGAGGCTCGCACGCGCGCCGTCGATCCGCTCCTCAAGGTCCGCGGTGTCGCTGTTCGCCGGGCCGCCGATGAGGATGCCGACCTCCTCGAGCACCTCGCGGACGCCGGCGACCGCGTGGCCCGCGTCACCTTCGCCGTCGGCAGCGTCGACAGCGCCGCCCGGGAAGACGAACGCCCCGGCGGCGAAGCTGCTCCGGCCCGGGCGCCGGAGCATGCACACTTCGACACCGCCATCCACGTCGCGGAGCAGTGCGACGGTGCTCGCAGGTCTGGGGACGGATATGGTGCCGGTCACGCACGCATGGTATGGGCGCGGCCGAGCACGACGCCGCCGTCGATCGCGAAACTATGTCCTCCGATGGCATCTCATCTCGACGTCGCGCTCGAGCTTGCCGACATTGCCGATGCGATCACGCTCGCTCGCTTCCGCGCACCCGATCTGCGTGTCGATACCAAGGCCGACAGCACCCCGGTGACCGACGCCGACCGCACCACCGAGCAGGCGCTCCGTGACGCCCTGCAACGCCTCCGGCCCGAGCAGGAGATCGTCGGTGAGGAGTTCGGCGGCGAGGGGGAGGCGGAATGGCGTTGGATCCTCGATCCCATCGACGGCACGGTCAACTACGCCAACGGAGTGCCGGTTTGGGCAACGCTGATCGCGCTGATGCGCGGTGAGCGCGCCGTCTGCGGCGTCGTCTCGGCGCCGGCGCTGGGTCGGCGCTGGTGGGCCGCCACCGGGCAGGGTGCGTTCACCGATTCCGGCCAGCGCATCCACGTCTCACGGACGCTGACCCTCGAGGACGCCTACGTCTCGTGCACCGACATCCGCGACTTCTCGAGCCGCCGCGGTGAGCGGGGATTCCGCACCGTGCTCGATCGGGCGAGGGTGGTACGGGCGTTCGGCGACTTCTGGTCCCATATGCTCGTCGCCGAAGGCGTGATCGATGTTGCCGTCGAAGCCTGGGTGAACCCCTGGGATGTCGCGGCGACCCAGGTGATCATGATCGAGGCGGGTGGTCGCTTCAGTGACTTCGACGGTGCGGTGCGCATCGACACCGGCACCGTGATCACCACCAACGGGCTGCTCCACGACGAGCTCGTGGCCCTGATGGGAGATCGTTCCGGGTAGCTATACGAGACTGAGTTTCATGTAGACTGCGGTCTCATGACGTTTCCGGCGGCCCGTCGCGTTCCGGATGTGGCCCGGACCGCTGCGCTGGGCCTGGGCGCGGTCGTGCTCGTCAGCGGGTGCGGCACGACCGCCGGTCATGTGCGACCGGGAACCATCGCGGTCGTGGCAGCCGAGAACCAGTACGGCGACGTGGCAGCGCAGGTCGGCGGTGACGACGTGTCGGTCACATCGGTGGTGAGCAACCCCAACACCGACCCGCACTCCTATGAGGTCAGCCCGAGCGTTTCCCAGGAGATCGGCGGTGCTCAAGTGGTCATTCAGAACGGGATCGGCTACGACGCCTTCATGACCAAGATCGAGTCGGCGTCGCCGAACCTGTCGCGAAAGGTGATTGATGTGCAGCAGTTGCTTGGGCTCCCGGACAGCACGCCCAACCCTCATCTCTGGTACGACCCGACGACGATGCCGAAGGTGGCCGACGCATTGGCTGCCGACTTCGCCGCGCTGCAGCCGGCGCATACCGCCTATTTCCGGGCCAATGCGGTCACCTTTATCGCGTCGCTCACCCCTTGGCTGCAGGCGATCGCGAACTTCAAAGCTCACTACGCCGGGACACCGGTTGCAACCACCGAGCCGGTCGCCGATTACATGCTCGCGGCCGCCGGCGCCGACAACCTGACGCCGTTCCGATTTCAGGCCGACATAATGAACGGCGTCGACCCATCGCCCCAGGATGTGTCGCTGCAGACAGGTCTGTTCACCCAGCACAGGGTCAAAGTGTTCGTCTACAACCAGCAGGTGACCGACACCCTCACCCAGACGTTCATCACCGCTGCGGAGAGCGTCCACGTCCCTGTCATCGGCGTGTACGAGACGATGCCGACGCCCGGGTTCACGTATCAGTCCTGGATGCTGGCCGAGATGAACGCGTTGCAGAAGGCTGTTGCCGACGGCGTGTCCACAAGCAGCCTCTAAGCGTGCAATCTCAGGGCACCATCTCGCCAGTCGAAATTCTCGCCGTCGACGGCGTCAGCGTCACGCTCTCGGGACGCGAGATTCTGCGTGACGTCACGTTCCACATCCACGCCGGCGAGTTCACCGGCCTGATCGGATCGAACGGCGCCGGCAAGACCACGCTGCTTCGGGTCATCCTCGGGCTGATCAGTCCGAGCTCGGGCACTGTCCGTGTCGAGAGCGAGTCGCGGCGCCGTCCGCTCATCGGCTACGTCCCGCAGCGAATCACGCTCGATCCGGACATGCCGCTGCGCGCTCGCGACCTTGTCGGTCTGGGCATCGACGGGCAGCGTTTTGGGCTCCCGTGGCCGTCGTCGGCGCGTCGCAAGCTGGTTGACGAGATGCTCGAGTCGGTTGATGCCACGCGCTTCGCCGAGTCGCGAATCGGCAACCTGTCCGGAGGCGAGCAGCAGCGCATCCTCATCGCGCACGCGCTGATCAGCCGTCCCCGCCTGCTCCTGCTCGACGAGCCGTTGGCGAACCTGGACATCGGCAGTGAGCAGGAGGTGGTCGAGCTCCTGTCGCGCATCGCGAGACAGCAGCACATTGCGGTGCTCATCTCCACGCACGACATGAATCCGTTGCTGCCCGTGATGGACCGCATCGTCTACGTCGCCAACGGCCGGATCGCGACCGGCACCACCAACGAGGTGGTGTCGAGCGAGTCGCTCACGAAGCTCTACGGTCACCACGTCGACGTGATCCACGTCCACGACCGCATCCTCGTGGTCGCGGGACGTCGCGATGCGGCGCTGCAGCACCGTGGCGACGAATCGATCGTGGAGCTGGTGTAGTCGTGACCGGCTTTCTTTCGCCGCTCATCGAGCCGGGGTTCTTCGCCAATGCGCCGGTGCAGACGGCACTGCTGGTGGGAGGCATCGTCGCCGTGGTCTCCGGTGTGGTCGGCACGTTCACGGTCATGCGCGGTCAATCCTTCGCTGGCCACTCGCTCGCGGATATCGGAACCGCAGGCGGCTCGGCGGCGTTCCTCCTCGGCATCAGCCCGCTCTTCGGGTTCGTTGCCATGAACCTGCTGGCGGCGGGGGTGATGGAGTCGATTGGCATCCGCCGCCCGCGCGGACGCGACCTGGCCACCGGGATCGTGCTCGGCGCTGCGCTGGGGATCGCGGCACTGTTCCTCTACCTCGACACCACGTCGTCGAGCACGACCGGGGCGACGGTCAACGTGCTCTTCGGATCGATCTTCACCTTGCCGTCGTCGCTCGTCCCGTTCATCGCGATCTTCAGCGTTGTCGCCACGGGTCTCGTACTCGCGATGTACCGGCCCCTGATCCTCAGCTCGGTCAGCTCCGACCTCGCGAAGGCTCAGGGGGTTCCGGTCCGTCTCGTTGGGATCGGCTATCTCGTCGCACTTGCCGTGGCGGTGTCGCTTTCCGCTGTCGCCATCGGGGCGATCCTTTCGACGGCGCTGCTCATCGGCCCCGCCGCGACCGCACTGCGCATCACCAACCGGACCGGTTACGCGGCGCTCATCGCGGCCGCGATCGGCATCGTCGCAACCTGGCTCGGCGTGCTCCTCGCGTACGACAGCTACTACTGGTTCCCAACGGGTGGCGGCTGGCCGGTGAGCTTCTTCGTGGTCACGGTGGTCTTCATCGTCTACCTTCTTTCGCAGGTGCGATTTCGACCACGCGCCGGCGTCCGGCGCACATCGACGGCAGCGGAGACCGGCTGATGTTCTCGGGTCTCATGCTCAACGCCTGGGAGTCGGCGTCGATCGTGGCCGTCGTCGCCGGAGTCGTCGGATTCTTCATCGTGCTGCGCGGCTCGGCATTCGCGGCGCATGCGCTGCCCAACGGCGCGTTCGCGGGTGCGGCGGGAGCGAGCCTCATCGGTGTCGACGCTATCGCCGGCCTGGCGGTATTCTCGATCCTGGGGGCCTTGACCATCGCCGCTCTCGGTCGGCGCGCCCGGCACGACGTCGCCACCGCGCTGGTCATCGTGGTGATGCTCGGTCTCGGGTCGCTGTTCCTCTCGATGACCACCGAGTACGCGCCGGAGATCTACTCGCTCCTCTTCGGCGAGGTCCTCGGTGTCAGCAGCAGCGAGCTCGCCCCGATCGCCGCCATCGGGGTGGTCTGCATCGCGGCGATCTTTCTGATCTACCGGCCCCTGATGTTCTCTTCGGTGATGCCCGATGTCGCCGAGGCACGGGGCGTCCGCAGCGGACGCATGGAGGTGGCGTTTCTCGTCGTGGTCGCGCTCACGACCACGATGGCGGTCCCGGTCGTCGGCGCCCTCCTGATCTTCAGCCTGCTCATCAGCCCGGCCGCGGCCGCCCGTTCGTTCACCTCCAAGCCGTTCACCGCCATGGGGCTGTCCGTGCTCATCGCGCTCGGCACGGTGTGGGCGGCCATCGCCCTGTCGTTTCTGTCCAACCTCCCCATCGGATTCTTCGTCGGTTCCATCGGTGCTGCGACGTACGCGGCCGGCAGGGGATGGGCAACCTGGCGGCGGAACCGCCAGGCGTCCCCCCGACCTTCGAGCCAGGCGCTGCAGCCGGGCGTCGCGGGCTAAGATCGGCTGGTGCCCGAGGATGCCCGCTCGAAGCCTTCCCGCCCCTTCGGGCTCATCGGCGCGCTGATCCTGGCGGTGCTCGCCGCGGCCTGCGCCTCGGTCGCCGCGGCCGGGCCGGTGCCGTACCGCGTCGGGGCCATCTTTCCGCTCTCGGGCAGCACCGCGCCCGACTCGAGCGACGAGTACCTCGGCGCCACGCTGGCCGCGCAGATGGTCAATGCCGAGGGTGGCGTGGCCGGCCATCCGATCTCGCTCGATCTTCGCGACGTCGAGGATCAGGCGCAGATCCCGGCCGCCGTCTCCAGCCTTCACGGCGACGGAGTTCCTGTCGTCATTGGCGCATACTCGTCGCAGCTCTCGATTCCCGCCGCAGCCGCGGTGTCGGCCGCGGGCATGGTGTACTGGGAGACCGGCGCGGTCGCGGACCGGGTGACCGGACAGGGGTCACCGCTCGTCTTCCGTGTCGGTGTGAACGGCGCCGAGCTCGGCGCCAACGCGGGCAGGTTCATGCTCCAGGAGCTGGTGCCGAGGATGGGCATCCCCGTCGCGAAGATTCGCGTCTCGTTTGTCACGGCGGGTGATGACTACGGCCACTCGGTGGCGGATGCGACGCGCTCCGCGCTCGAGGCCGGAGGGCTGAGCATCAGCGGCGAGTCCATCTACAACCCGTACACGCCCGACTGGGCGCCGGTGATGCGGGCGCTCGCGGCGGCGAAGCCCGACATCCTCGTGCTCTCGTCACACATCCAGGACGGCATCGCGTTCCGGCGAGCCTTCCTCGCGGCCGGCCTCCAGGTCAAGGTGTTCATGGGCACGACCATGGCGCAGTGCGACCAGGACTTCGGCAACGTGCTCGGCTCCGCCGCGGTCGGCGTGTTCGCCTCCGATCGACCCCAGGGAGACTTCAACCCAGGCGCGCTCGACCCTCAGGCTCGGGCGCTGTACAACCGGTTTGCGGCACTCTGGAAGCAGCGCACCGGAGAAGCGGCGCCAACCGAGGAGGGGATCGCCGGTTTCAGCGCCGCATGGGTGCTCTTTGCCGACGTTCTCGGACGGTCGGAAGACGGCGGTGCCCAGAGCATCGCCGCCACCGCCCGGTCACTCGATCTTCCGAGTGGCAGCCTCCCCAACGGCGGCGGCGTGCTGTTCTCGACGGCACCCGGGCAGCTGGGCCAGAACGTCCGCGCGGCGGCGGTGGTCTGGCAGTGGCAGGCGCCTCGCCACAGCGTCGTGGTCTGGCCGCCCGCCTACGCGACGGGGCAGGTCAAGCTCTCGCCGGCCGGCGCGTGATTGGCTGAGAGGAGATCGAGGCATACTCGCTGCCATGGAAACAGCGACGTTCGGCGCGGGATGCTTCTGGGGTGTGGAATCGGTATTCGAGCAGGTCGACGGGGTCACCGCGACCAAGGTCGGCTACACGGGCGGCTTCACGCAGGCGCCCTCATACGAGGACGTGTGCTCCCGTCGCACGGGACACGCGGAGGCCGTGGAGGTCACCTTCGATCCAGCCCGCGTGAGCTACGACACGCTCCTCGACATCTTCTGGATGAACCACGACCCGACGCAGCTGAATCGCCAGGGTCCCGATGTCGGTGACAACTACCGCTCCGTGATCTTCTTCCACTCGCCCGAGCAGGAGGCTGCCGCGCTGGCGTCGAAGCAGCGGATGGAGGAGTCGGGCCGCTACCGGCGTCCGATCGTCACTGAGATCGTTCCGGCGGGACGGTTCTGGGACGCCGAGGAGTACCACCAGAAGTACTTCTCGCGGCGCGGAATCGCGGCCACCTGCAACATCCCCGCTTAAGCCGGCGCTCCCTCGCGGAGGACCGCGAGCACGGACTCCCCGTAGCGTTCGAGCTTCGCCGGACCCACGCCGGCGATGGTCGCGAGCGCGCCAGCGGAGTCGGGTCGGCGGTGCGCGATCTCCGCGAGAGTCCTGTCGTGGAAGACCACGTATGGCGGGACCTCCGCACGCCTGGCGACATCCAGACGCCAGGCGCGTAAGGCCTCGAATCGCACGGTGACCTCGGGAGTCATCTCGAGGGCGGCGGTCGTGGCGCTCGCGGACCTGCGACCAGCACTCGCGTTCCGCGCGGGTCGCGCGGCCCGCACATCCACCTCGAGCGCTTCCTCGTTGCGGAGCACGGTGGTGCCGAGGGGGGTGATTCCCAGCGTCGGCTTCTCTCCGTGACCACGGCTGACGCAGCCGAGCTCGACAAGCCGTTCGAGCAGCTCGCGGATGCGTTCCAGCTCCCAGCCGCGGAGTGCGCCGAACCATTGCAGCTCGGTGACCCACGCTCGTGATGCCGTCCACGCGTCCACGGACCCGCGGAGGATCGATGCGATGCGCACACCGCCGAGGTGGCCGTCGAAGCGGGCCACGCAGGCGAGTACGGAGGTCACGTCTCCGGGGTCGACCAGCGCGTACGGCGCGCGGTTGCCATCGAGACAGTTGTCGCATGCCATGCACGTCCGGGCGACGCCCTGCTCGCCGAAGTAGTCGGCGATGCGCGCGTGCCGGCAGCCGCGCGTGCCCGCGTACTCCATGACCTGGTTCACGCGCGCGTAGGCGTTGGCCTTCAGCAACGCCTGCTCGTCGAAATCGACCGGCGCTCCGGTGAGGCGTCGGATGCTGCCGTCGGGCTGAATCACCTCGGCACGGCGGAGCAGGTCGAGCGCGGCGCGCGCGGTGTTCACCGCGACTCCCCTGGACTGCCAGTCGTCGATGGAATCGCTGCCCTCGCGGAGCAGCTCGCGGTACACGGTGCGGACGGCGTCGCGCTCCGGATACGCCTGCTCGATGAAGAACTCCTGGAGCTGGCGATCGGCGGGGCTGTACAGCAGGATGCACTCAGAGGGTTCGCCGTCCCGTCCGGCGCGGCCTGCCTGCTGGTAGTACTCCTCGAGGCTTCCGGGGAAGTCGTGATGGATGACCCGGCGGATGTCCGGGAAGTCGACCCCCATCCCGAAGGCCGAGGTCGCCACGATTGCCTGCAGGCGTCCGGCGGCGAACTCCTCGTGGACCGTTTGCCGGGTGTCCCCATCGACGGCGCCGTGGTACGCACCGACTGCGACGCCGGCGCCGGCGAGCAACTCGGCGATCTCGTCGGTCGTGCGCCGGCTCCCGCAGTACACGAGCGCACGCCCCTTGCCGGGGCGGACGAGATCCAGGAGCGCCTCGCGCTTGTCGGCCGGCCCGCGGCAGCGGACCACCGACATGGTCAGGTTCTCGCGCACGAACCCGGTGACCCGCTCGACGGTCGCGCGCAGCCCGAGACTTGCCGCGATGTCCTCGCGGACACGCGGTGTTGCGGTCGCGGTGAAGGCGCCGACGGGGGGGCGTCCGCATGCTGCGATGGCGTCGCCGAGTCGCCGGTAGTCGGGCCGGAAGTCGTGCCCCCAGCTCGAGATGCAGTGCGCCTCGTCGACGACGAAACGATCGACGGAGAGCCTGCCGAGGTTGTCGAGGAAGCCAGGCGTGCCGAGGCGTTCCGGGGCAAGGTAGAGGAACCGAAGGTCGCCGTCCGCCGCGGCGCGCAGCGATTCGGAGCGGGCTGCGGCGGTGACCTGGCTGTGCACGCATGCGGCCGGAACACCCAGCGCGTTGAGGCGCGCGACCTGGTCGACCATCAGCGCGATCAGCGGCGACACCACGATGGTGAGCCCGCCGCCCGCGATCCCCGGCACCCAGTAGGCGATGCTCTTTCCCGAGCCGGTCGGCGCCACGAAGAGCACGTCGGCACGCGCCTCCGACGCGGCGACGACATCGGCCTGCCCGGGCCGGAACGCTGCGAATCCGAATGTGTGCTGAAGGACCTCACGAGCCCGCGCAGAGGGCTCGAGCGGCATCAGCCGGCTGACTTGTCCAGCTTGAGCGCGCAGGAGTTCATGCAGTAGCGCTGGCCGGTCGGTTCCGGCCCATCCGGGAAGACGTGCCCGAGGTGTCCGCCGCACTTGGCGCAGCGGATCTCTGTGCGCGGGATGAGCATGCTCCAGTCGCGATGTTCCTCGACGGCGCCGCCCTCCACCGGGGCGTAGAAGCTCGGCCAGCCGCTGCCGGAGTCGAACTTGGTGTCGGAGCTGAAGAGCTCCGCACCGCAGCCGGCGCAGGTGTAGACACCCTTGTCGTTCACATGCACGTACTGCCCGGTGAAGGGACGCTCCGTGCTCGCCTTGCGGAGCACCGCAAACTGCTCAGGCGTCAAGCGCTGACGCCACTCCTCGTCGGTCAGGGTGACTTTCTCGTCCATGGTCCTCAGGTTTTACCCCGTTTGGCCGGACTCGACGCATACAGTGCGGCCGCGGCCGCATGGGTCTCCGCCATATGGCGGCGCAGCGACGCGGGCGCGATCACCTCGACGTTCGCCCCCCAGCCCATCAGCCACGGCCGCATCTCGACCTCACCGGCAACATCGAGCCGCACCTCGATGCGGCCGTCGGGCAGGTCGATCCGATGCGCGTGAGCCGGCCATGGGCTCTCGTCGACCCACTGACGGGCCTCCGGTGAGAAGCGCAGCACCACGCGATCCCCACCCGCCCCCTGCCAGATCGCCCACGCGGCGCCCAGGACGGTGTCGATGTCGAAGTCGTCCGGGATCGTGAAGGTCGCGGGCAGCAGCCGCGCGGACCGGATCCGATCCAGGCGGAAGGAGCGGACCTCGCGTGACACCGAGTCACGGGCGAAGACGTAGATGTGCCGTCCCTCGGCGGTGGGCTGGATGAAATAGGGGCGGAGATCGCGACGCGTCTCGTGGCCCTTGGCGTCGACGTAGCGAACCTCGATCTCGCGATGCCCGACGAAGCCGTCGATGACCGTGCGCTCGACCTTGAGCCGTTCGCTGTCGGCCGGTCGCCGCTCGGCGGCGATGAGCGTGCGTCGCAGGTACTCGCTCACCACCGGCACGCTCAGGGCGCGCGACAGATGGGCGAGCGCGCCGACCAGCGCGGGATCCTGCTCGGTGCGCACCTGCTGAAGCAGCCGCACCGCCACCAGGAGGAGCGTCGCCTGGTAATGGTCGAGCTGCAGCGGCGGAAGGAGACTGCCTTTGCCGATCCGCCAGCGGCCGCCGGTCTCCTCGACGTCGATGCCGGCGCTGTCGCGCAGCGTGGCGACGTAGCGCTGCACGGTGCGCGTATTGACCTCGAGCTCGTCGGCAAGCTGCCGGGTGGTCAGGCCGACCTCGGTCTCGCAGAGTCGCGCGAAGAGCTTGATGACCCGGAGCTGCTTCTCTCCCTTCTCGTAGACGCCCGGCACAGCACGAGCCTAACGGGTCGCTCGGGCCTTGGACTCGAGGTCGAGCTTGAAGCTGAGCAGCACGGTCCCGTCGGGCGTGGCGCGCTCGCCGTCGGGGACGAATCCCATGGAGGCGTAGAGCCGCCGCGCGTCGATCATGAGGGGCGAGGTGTCAAGGGTCAGGCGGCGCTTGCCGCGCGCACGCGCCAGCGTGACGCAGGCCTCCACGAGCCGGCGGCCGATGCCCCGCCCGCGCTGCTCAGGACTGACACCGAGCATGCGGAGATGCGCCTCGTCCGGAGCGAGCAGCTCGGCGCTGCCCGGACTGACGCGCTTGTCGAGTTCGAGCGTTGCCGAGCCGGCGACCACGCCGTCGATCAACGCGACGAGGACGGTCGAGTGACCGGCGCGCGCTCCTATGTCGGCAATCCGCGCGACATACGCCGCGAACCCCGATCTGTCGGGCGTGACGAACTCGAGGTAGGCGCGCGCCGTGGCGTCACCCGCGGCGGCGTACTCGGCCTCACGGATCGGGCGGATCTCGATCTCCTCTGGCACGGAGGAACCGTACGCGACAGCCACCTGTCGCCGCGCCCGCGCATCGTCGGGGCATGGACACAGACGCACCCGCTCCGATCGACATCGCCGTGTGCGGCGAGGGGCAGTATCTGCGGCGCGCACAGACGTTGCTCGCCGCCCGAGGTGACCTCTTTCTTGCCGGTCCGGCACGCTCGATGGCGTTCGCCGAGGTCGCCGCCAACCGTCAGGACCGCGCAACCTCGGCCATCCGGCGGGCGAGCCGCCAGTTGAGCCTGCCGTTGCCGCGCGAACGCAAGCGCCCGCGCGCCAGGATGGTGCGTTGATGCGCTATCTCAAAGACGGCAGCCCCGTGTACACCGCGACGGACCTTTGCGACCACCTGGCCTGCGGGCACCTCGTGACGCTGAAGCGGCGGGTTGCCTCCGGCGAGGTGATACCGGCGGACCGGTCGGCGCTGAGCGAGGTGCTGGCGACACTCGGAGCCGGCCACGAGTTGAGCCATCTCGAGACGCTGCGAGCGAGGGGCTTGCGAGTCCGGGCATTCGATGACGAACGCGATCGATACGCAAGCTCCGCCGATGAGCTTCGCGCTCTCGAGGCGGAGACCGTCCAAGCGATGAGCGAGGGATTCGACGTCATCTACCAGCCGACGTTCTTCGATGGACGCTGGATGGGACGCGCGGACTTCCTGCTGCGCGTGGACACGCCGAGCATCCGGTGGCCGTGGGCCTACGAGGCCGCCGACGCGAAGCTCGCTCGCCGCGTGCGCTCCGAAGCGCTGCTGCAGCTCTGCGAATACTCGGCGCATCTCGAACGGCTGCAGGGGACGGCGCCCGTGTCGATGCAGGTGATCCTTGGCGACGGCGCCGAGCATGAATACCGGGTCGACGAGTTCTCTGCATATCACGCGACCGTGAAACGAGATTTCGAGCTGGCCATGCTCGCCGACCTGGGCGACACCTACCCGGACCCGGTCGATCATTGCGGCACCTGCGGTTTCGCCGCGCGCTGCGCCGCGCAGCGGAAGCACGACGATCACCTCTCCCAGGTCGCGCGCATGCGCTCCGGTCAGGTGCTCGCGCTCAAGTCGGTCGGCATTGCGACCATGACCGCGCTCGCCGAGACCTCCCCCGATGCCGAACCGCCGGCGCGCATGAGCCCCGCGACGTTCAAGGAGCTGCGAGCGCAGGCGGCGCTGCAGCACCGAGGCCCGCATCAGGACGGCGCGCCGCGCCACGAGTTGCTCGACGCCTGGGAGGTCGGGCACGGGCTGTGCGCGCTGCCGGCTCCGTCGCCCGGTGACATCTTCTTCGACATGGAGGGCGACGGTCTCGCGCGTGACGTCCCGCTCGAGTATCTCTTCGGTGCCGTCGACATGCAGGGCGAGTACCGAGCCTGGTGGGGTCACGATGACGCCGGGGAGCGTCGTGCATTCGAGGGCTTTGTCGACTACGCGATCGCGCAGCTCGAGCGCCATCCCGGCATGCACATCTACCACTACGCGGCCTACGAGAAGACGGCACTGCGCCGGCTGATGAGCCGTCATGGCACGCGAGAGGAGGAGGTGGACCGGCTGCTGCGCAACGAGGTTCTCGTCGACCTCTACCGCGTTGTGCGCCAGGGCGTGCGGCTGTCCACCGACTCGTACTCGCTGAAGAAGGTGGAGCGCTTGTACATGCCCGCCCGCGAGGAGTCGATCGCCGACGCGGCGGGCAGCATGGTCATGTACGAGCGCTGGCTCAAGGGCCGTGAGGATGGCGGCGACGGTGACCCCACCCTCCTGGATGAGATCGCCACCTACAACGAGCGTGACTGCGTGTCCACGGCGCAGCTGCGCGACTGGCTCGAAGCGCGTCGCATCGAGGAGGAGTCGTTGCGTGGCGCTCCGATCGAACGACCGGAGGTCGTCGAACGTGAGGCGGGTGAGACCCTCCATGCCAAGGTCATCGCGACCCAGGTGGTCGCGGCGGCGCTGGTCGACGGTGTGCCCGCCGACCCGGAGCTTCGGAGCGAGGACGAGCAGGCGAGGTGGTTGCTCGCGCCCCTGCTGTCATATCACCGGCGCGAGAGCAAGGTGAGCTGGTGGCGCTACTACGACCAGCTGGCGATGAGCCCCGAGGAGCTGGAGAGGGACACCTATGCGCTCGGCCCGCTCGAGATGATCGGCTCACATGAGGAGGGCCGCCGGACGATCGAGCGGTACCGCTTCGAACCCCAGGAGTACCGGATCGGCCTCGGGGACACCCCACTCGATCCCGAGGTCGAGACGCGCCGGGCTCCCGCGGCCGGGGCGGTGGCCGAGATCGACTCGGCGCGGGGGCTGATCACCCTGTCACGGACCGCCGGACAGGCCGCGCGCGGACCCGTTCGCTTCCTGATTCCGACCACACCGTTCTCCACGGACGTGCAGGAGGAGTCCCTCCTCGACCTGGGACGCTGGGCCGTCGCACACGGCCCGAATGCGCCCGGGTTCAACCGCGCCGGCCGTGATCTGCTCATGCGTCTGCCGCCGCGACTGAGTGCCGGCAGCAGTGGCTGCGGGCTTCGACGCCCGGGAGAGACCGCCGCCGACGAAGCCATCCGCCTGATCCTTGACCTGCAAGGGGGGTGTCTGCCGGTGCAGGGTCCGCCAGGCGCGGGCAAGACGTATATGGCAGCCCTCGCTGCACTGAGGTTGATTGCGCAGCGACGAACACCCATCGGAATCACGGCGACGACGCACAGCGCCACCGGAACACTGCTGGCGAAGATCGAAGAACTCGCCCCGTCGCTCGGCATGGCCGTTCGAATGCACCACCGTCGACCGGATGGCACCAGCACTGCTGCGATCCAGGTGGCGCGGACGAACGACGTGGTCGAGGCCGCTGTCGACGAAGGAATTGTCGACGTCGTCGGCGGCACGCCCTGGCTGTTCGCGCGGCCGGAGTTTGCGGGTCGGTTCGACACGCTCATCGTCGACGAGGCCGGCCAGATGTCTCTGGCCGACGCGCTCGCCATCTCGCGGGCGGCTCGCAATCTCGTTCTCGTCGGCGATCCGCGGCAGCTCGCCCAGCCACTCCAGGGGAGTCATCCACCCGGTGTCGGCGTTTCGGCGCTCGATCACCTGCTCGGCGGCGATGTGACCATCGCGCCGGAACGGGGCGTGCTGCTCGACCGCACGTGGCGGATGCATCCGGACGTGACCGCGTTCGTGTCGCGCACGTTCTACGAGGGGCGGCTCGGCGCGGAACCACGTTGCGAAACGCAGGCGGTGATCATTGACGGCGCCACCACCACCGGACTGCGAACCTGCTTCGTGGGACACCAGGGTGACCGTGTGCGCTCAGAAGCCGAAGCAGAGTGTGTGCGCGATGTCATCTCCCAACTGACCGCTGCGACATGGCGCGACGACTCCGGACGCGAGCGCCCGATGTCGCTCGATGACATCGTGGTGGTGGCGCCCTACAACGCCCAGGTCGCCTGCCTCGTCGAGGCGCTGCAGTCAGGGGCGCGGGTCGGCACCGTCGATCGTTTTCAGGGTCAGGAGGCAGCGGTGAGCATCTTCTCGATGGCCACGTCGAGTGTCGACGACCTGCCGCGCAACCTGGAGTTCCTGTTCAGCCTCAACCGCCTCAACGTTGCCGTGTCGCGGGCACGGGGGCTCTCGGTGCTCGTCTGCTCCCCGGAGTTGCTGCGCGCCCGTTGCCACACGCCCGAGCAGATGCGACTCGTCAACGCGCTGTGCCGTTTCGTGGCCATGGCCGACCCGTGGGGCGTCACACCGGTGGGCGCGGTTATGCTGCCCGCATGACCAGCGATTCTCTCAAGGCCCGCCTGCTGGAGACGCTCGAAGCCGCCCGTATCAGGGAGGATGCGCTGCTCCTCCTGTGCGACGACTCGCCGCCATCCGAGCCGGGGAAGTGGACCGCCAAGGACAACGTCGCGCACCTCAGCACGTGGCGCGAACACGCGGTGCGAACGCTCGACGCCGTGCGGCTCGGACAGCCCGTCGACGGCCCGGCGAACGAGAGTGACCTCGATGGGCGCAACGCCGACATCTACGAGGCTCACCGCGACGACTCTGCAGCAACCGTGCGCGAGGCGGCGCGCACGAGTTACATGGCTTTGGTCGAAGCGATCAACGCGTGCACGGAAGAGGATCTGCTTCGCGAGCGGCCCGGCGACGGAGGAGCGGTGTGGCGCGTCGTTCCCGGAAACGGTCACGGCCACGTCGCGCAGCACCTCTCGTACTGGGCTGCGGAGCACAGCGATCCTGCAGCCGCAGAGGACGCGGCGAGATGGGCGTACACCGTCGACACCGACCTGTTCCCCGAGAACCAGCCGGTTGCCGACTACAACTTCGCTTGCTTCTACGCGCGCAACGGCCAGGCCGATACGGCGTTGCCGCTCCTGGGGTCGGCCTTGCGATTGCGACCAGACCTGCGTGCCTTTGCGCTCGAGGATGCGGACATCGAGCCGATCCGTGACGACCCCCGCGTGCAGAGTCTCCTCGGCGCCTGAACTCCGGCGGCGGCCACATCCGACACGCCCCGGATGTTGCGGTTGTAACTTCGCTGAGCTTGGCCCCGAGAGTGAGCCTCAGACGCCAGGGGGCGCGACGCGAAGCCGGTCGATGAACAACCCCTGAAGCGAGTGACCGATCGGGCCGCGCTCGTCGTAGAGGCGGCTGTGGGCGACCCCAACCCCTCGGGGGTCGACATCGGTGCTCGCATCAAGGCAGATCCACTCCCCGATGGGAGGACGCACCAAGTACACGGTGAGATCGGTGTTGATGAACAGGAATTGCCCCCAGGGCAGTGCTGACGCGACGCCGTTGCCGAAATCTGCGGCCGCGATCACGCGCTGCAGCGGCGTCGGCGGCTGACCCGCGATCACCGGGCCGGCGAGCCGCATCCACACCGTCGCAGGACCCTGCTCGATGAACGAGCCGCGGGCGTAGCGCATCTCGACACCGGTGCGGTGAAAGGCGGGATCGTCGCTCTCCGGGACGTGCGCGACGGAGTCTGCCGGGCCGGCGAAGGGCACCTCGAGCGAAGGCTGCTCACCGATGTCGAGGTCGGCGATGCGCATGCGCCATGCGGTCGCCCGGCAGAGCTCGGTGTTGCCATCGGTCAGCGAAGCCGACAGCAACTGGACGCGGCGACCCTCGCGCTCGATGCGCGCCGAGACCTCGACCGGTCGCAGCGGTACCGGCCGGAAGATCTCGGCCGTGGTCCGGACGACCGCCATCGGCGCCTCGGTGGGGAGCGCCTCCATCACACCGGCGAGCAGCGCGGCGGGCGGCCCACCGTGCATGGCGGCGCGATCCCATGGTCCACGTGCGTGCTCGCTCGGCACGTAGCCGCGCTTGTGGGGCGTGAACAGTGCTTCGGGCATGAAAGGATGGTGCACGAACCACGCTCACGTGCGGGCTGCCGCTCGGGCCGCCTGCTACGCTCCGTCAGAGTGGCGGTGAGGCGCACGACCATAGCGGCACGCGGCATGCGTTTCGACGCGCTCACGGCCGGTCCCGCGGACGGCGAGCTCGTTCTCCTGCTCCACGGATTCCCGCAGACCGGGACCTGCTGGCAGAACGCCCTTACTGGTCTGGACAGAGCCGGATACCGGGCTGTGGCTCCAAGCCAGCGCGGGTATTCCGAGGGCGCTCGGCCTGAGGGCACCGAGGCATACCGAGTCAGCGAACTCTGCGCCGACGTCCTGGCCATCGCCAAGGTACTCGGGAGAGACCGGTTCCACCTCGTCGGGCACGACTGGGGTGGCACCGTTGCTTGGGCTCTGGCCGGCGATCACCCGGAGGCAGTGGTCACGCTCACCGCCGTATCGACGCCGCACACGGCGGCGCTGCGCCAGGCATTGCGCGGGCCGCTGCAGCGAGTGCGGATGGCCTATATCCCCGTCCTGCGCCTACCGATCATCGCGGAAGCCCTCATCGACGCCGCCGGCGGCATCGTCGCTGAATCGCTGCTCACCGCAACCGGCCTCAGCCCCGTCCACGCCCACCGCGATGTCATGGCGCTTCGCAAGGTTGGGGCGACCGGTGCACTCAACTGGTACCGGGCGCTCGGCACCGAGCGCTCGCATGCCGCGCCCGTCAGCGTCCCGGCCCTCCACGTCTGGAGCGATCAGGACCCGGTGTTCACGCGCGAGGCAACCGACCGCTCCGCCGAGCACTGCACCGGTGACTACCACCTGGTCGAGCTCGAGGGCGGATCGCATTGGATTCCCGACGAGCACTGGAGCGACGTCGCCGACCTCTTCCTCGCGCATCTCGTCGCCAACCCCGCCGGCGCCGGGCACTGAGCCCCTCGGTGGGAGGCGGGATCGAGGTCACCGGGATCGAGCAACGGCGTTCCTGGCAATCGGCAGGGCTGCCCGAGGTGGAACGGGTCCGTCCCGGCCTCTGGTCGATTCCCGTGCCGCTGCCCAGGAATCCCCTGCGCTACGTCCTCGTGTACCTGCTCGAGCTGGATTCCGGCGCTGCGGTCATCGACACCGGCTGGAGCACGGAGGAGGCGTGGGCGGCGCTCGTCGGCGGGATGGCGGTGGCCGGATACACCCCGGCCGATGTGCGGGCCATCCTCATCACGCACATCCACCCCGACCATTACGGCCTCGCCGGCCGGTTGCGCGAGGCCTCGGGCGCATGGGTCGCGCTGCACCCGGCTGATGCGGCGCTCATCCCTGCCCGCTACGGCAGTGGCATGGAGCGCTTGCTGGCGAGCATGGACGGGCTGCTCATCGACGCAGGTGTCCCCGACGACATGCGGGCCGAGCTCACCAGCGCTTCGATGGGCATCCGCGAGTTCGTTGCCGCCGCCGAACCGGACGTTCTGCTCGAGGACCGCGCGACCGTCCCGCTCCCCGGGTGGGATCTCGTCACGCTGCATACACCCGGCCACTCACCCGGGCATGTCTGCTTCCATGACCGCACCGGCCGCCTCCTCTTCAGCGGAGACCACGTGCTGCCGCGGATCAGTCCGAGCGTGGCGGTGCACGTCCAGCAGCCCATCAATCCGCTCGCGGACTTCCTCGACGCGTTGCGCGCGGTTCGCGATCTCGACGTCGACGAGGTGCTGCCGGCCCACGAGTGGCGGTTCCGGGGCCTCGACGCGCGGGTGGATGCGTTGCTCGATCACCACCGCCAGCGGCTCGAGGAGACCTATGCGGTCATCAGCGCATCGCCCGGCGCCACCTGCTGGGAGACGGCGTTGCGGCTCCGCTGGTCACGCGACTGGTCGCAGATCGTCGGCTTCATGCGACGCGCGGCCGTGGGCGAGACGCTCGCGCATCTCGTGCTCCTGGAGAGCTCCGGCAGGGTGCGGCGCGACGATGCACGTCCAGTCCACTGGTACCCGGAGGGCGACGGATCAGACCGGTGACGTGACCCGGTCGGCCGACCGCGACCACGTGACGCTGATGATCCCGGCGAGGAGTGCCACCACGAGCAGCAGCAACGCCAACGACGTGATACCGCGCCCGGACGCGAACACCAGGGACGTCAGGGCCACGCCGAGCGCGGTGCCGAGCCCGCGTGCCATGTTCAGGAGCCCGCCGGCCGCTCCGGCCCGCTGCTGAGGGGCCGCGAACATGGTCGCCGCGTTGTTCGCCGCGACGAACAACCCCATCCCGGCACCCGCGACCACCAGCGCGACCACCGTCAAATCGGCACGCGTCGCGGAAGCGGCCAGCAGTGCCATGCCCGCAGCGGTGATGAGCATGCCGGCGCCGGCCGGCACCCGCGGCCCGATTCGGTCTCGAATGGCACCGCCCAGGGGCGCGAACACGGCGAGTGCCACGGGGAGCGCGCTGAGTTCGGCCCCCGCGGCGGCCGGCCCGACGTGGAGCGATTCCTCGAGGTGGAAGGGGACGGCGACGAGGCAGGCGAAGAGGACCACGTACGAGAGCAGCGCCGCGCTGATCCCGGCCACGAAGGTCGGCACTCGGATCAGCGCCGAATCCACGACCGACCCGGGCGCACGCCGCTGCCGCGCCATCGCCGCGATCACCAGCAGGCAGGCGAGGCCGACGAGGGCGGGCTCAGTCCACCCGGGCGTCCCCGACTGGGCGGCGAACGAGACGGCGGCAAGCAGCGCGGCGGGGACGGCGGCGAGCAACAGCGTCCCCGTCGGGTCGATCCGGCTTTCCGGATCGTGGTGCGTGCTCCGCGGGAGCAGGAACCATCCCAGCGCCAGACCGATGACGCCGATCGGGACGTTGACGAGGAAGATGAGGCGCCACCCACCGAGCGCGGTGAGCACGCCGCCGAGTGCGGGACCGACGCTGAGCCCGACCGCCTGCGCGGCGCCCTGGATGCCGAGCCCGGTGCCGAGGCGCGAGGCCGGCAGCACATCGCGGATCAGCGCATACGAGTTCGCCTGGAGCATCACCGCGCCGACTGCCTGCACGAGCCGTCCCAGGACGAGAAGCCCGAGCGATGGCGCCAGCGCGCAGACAGCCGATCCTGCGACGAAGATCCCGAAGCCGTAGGTGTAGAGGAGCTTGCGGCCGACCCGATCGGCGACCTTGCCCACCGCCGCGACCGTCCCCGCGAGGACGAGCACGTACACGAGCACGACCCATTCGACACTCGCGATGGATGCGTGTAGGTTGGAGTGGATGAACGGAAGCGCCGTGGCCACGATGCTCGCGTCGAGCTGGCCCATGAAGGCGCCGACGCAGACCGTCCCGACCGCGAGCCAGGGAGCGGCATGCAGCGCCCTGATGCGAGCCGGTCGGCGCGGCTCGGTGAGGATCCGCCGCGTGGCTCGATGCGGCGCCTCGGGATCAGCCACGAGAGACCGGACTTCCTCGCTCACCGTCTGGCAACGCCACGCACACATCATCCAGTACCGCGGCGCTTCGGATCGTGGCCCTGGGCGGCACTTGTCTCCACCCGGTGACGGAACGATGGTCGGCGAGATCAGATCGGTCCGGCGCTCGATACTGCGATCACGCACCTGTCCACGCGCCCTGGAGGCCGCATCCGTTGACCCAGCAGCGCATCCTTCTCGCTGACGACGAACCGCGACTGCTGCACGTCGTCGGGCTCTATCTCAGCATGGAAGGATTCGAGGTGCGGGAGGCCTCGGACGGCACCGAGGCGCTGTCGATGCTCGAGACCGAGCAGTTCGACCTCGCGATCCTCGACGTGATGATGCCGGGCGTCGACGGCATCGAGGTTTGCCGCCACATCCGCTCGGACCCGCTCACGCACACCATGCCGGTGCTCGTGTTCACATCGCTCTCGTCGGACAAGGACGTGGAGCGAGCCCGGCTGGCCGGCGCGAACCATCTGATCACCAAGCCCTTCAGCCTCCCGGGGTTGGGCGCGGTGGTCCGTTCCTGCTTCGAGGACGCTCCCGCGCTCACCGCTTGACGGCTCTCGTGCGCTCGCGTCGTTAGCCGCGTTCTCTGGTAGCATGCGGCGTTCGAAGGAGGCAGCTCCGATGACGCCTTTCGACCGCATGTGGAAACTGCGAACGGCGTTGCGCCGTCCGTCCGGGCGCGAACGCTGCATGGAGCCGGCCTGCATCGGCCCCGTCTCGATCCGCTGCGCCTACGCCGACCGGAGGCAGCGCCTCTGCGCGACCACGTGGTGTCTTCGACACGGCGCGATGTTCAACGACACGGCCTACTGCCGGCGTCACGCCGGGACGGTTGCGGCGCTGTCCAACGGGTTCTACCAGCTCGCGCTTCCCGATCTCGACAACCGCGCGCCGTCGCTGGTCGGATGGATGAGTGGCGAGCTCGATACGCCGATCCGCGCGGCGCTCCAGGCGTCAGCGCATTCACGCGACGCGACACTGGTGGCCGACCCCGTCCGCCTGACGTACTCGGCGGGGAGCGTGCCGCATCGTTGCTGGTCGCGAGCGTGGAAGCTCGTCGATCATCTCGGCGTGGTCCGGCAGGTGTCGATCGAGGTGGAGGAGGAGGCGCAGGAGGTTGTCGCGCTTCGCATCGACAACGACCTCATCGGCCGCTCGATGCCGCCGTGGATCAGGGGGCGCCGGACGAGCGCCGCCGTCGATCCTGACGAGGACGCCGCGTCGAGGAATGCCTTCAACCTCGCGCTCGCGCGGTCGGTCCAGGCATTCCTCGGTCGCGACGAGATCGCCTCAGGGTTCTAGGCTCAGGCGATCGCCCGGCTGAAACGGCGGGCGCCGATCAGGACACCGACCACGGCCAGCGCCGCCATGATCGCGAGCCCCTTGAAGACGTCGGGGTCCGAGCCGTGACCGTTGAACACGTCGCGCGCCGCGGTGACTGCATAGGAGAGCGGATTGGCCTGCGCGATGTGCTGCAACCATTGCGGCGCGAGCTGCAACGGGAGCAGCACGCCGCTGAGGAGCAACAGCGGAAGCGAGAGCGTGAAGATGAGCGGTGCGTAGGAGTCCTCGCTCCGCAACCAGAGCGCGGCGGCGTAGGCGAGCGATGACATGCCGAGGCCGATGAGCGCCACCAGCCCGAGCATGACGAACACGCCCGACACGGTCGGCTGCAGCCCGAACGGGATCGCAAGCAGGAGCAGGATCAGCGACTGCACGATGAGCGTGAGGATGTCGCGCAGCGCACGCCCGAGCAGGAGCGCGAAGCGGCTCACCGGGGTCACCCGGAAGCGCTCGATCACGCCCGCGCGCAGCTCCGCGATGAGCCCGAAACCGACGCCGCTGGCTCCGAACAGTCCGAGCTGGATCAGCAGTCCGGGAACGAAGACGTTATATGCGCCCCCGGTCGGGAAGCCCGGTGTCTCGGTGAGCGATTTGAGCAGCGGCGCGAACAGAACAAGGTAGAGCACCGGCTGCAGCACGCCGATCACCACCCAGGCAGGGTTGCGCAGGAACACGAACAGATACCGCTGGAACATCAGCCACGTGTCTTTGAGCATCTTCATTTCGATTTCCTCCTAGGCCGCATCGCGCAGTGAGCGCCCGGTCTGACGCAGGAAGACGTCATCCAGGCTCGGACGGTTCAGTGACAGCGATGCGAGCACGATGCCCTCGGCGTCGAGGACGCGCAGGATCTGCGGCATCGCGGTCTCACCACGATCGACATACAGGCGTACCAGGCCGTCGCCGGAGGTTGCCTCGCGGACGAACGGCTGCCCACGCAGCAGCTGGAGCACGCGGTCACTCGCGTTGTCGGTGCCCACCACGACAACATCGCCGGCGACCTGCCGCTTCAGCTCATCGGGTGTGCCCAGCGAGACGATCTTGCCGTGGTCGATGATCGCGATGCGGTCGCAGAGCGCATCGGCCTCCTCGAGGTAGTGGGTGGTGAGGAAGACGGTGGTTCCGGAGTCGCGCAGCTTGCGCACCTCGTCCCACATCCGAGCCCTGCTCTGCGGGTCGAGCCCGGTCGTCGGCTCGTCGAGGAAGAGGAGCTGGGGAAGGTGCATCAGGCCGATCCCGATGTCGAGGCGGCGCTTCTGCCCACCTGAGTACGTCTTCGTGGCCCTGTCCGCGCAGTCGTCGAGCTCGAGCGCGGTGATGAGCTCGGTGGCGCGTTGCGCGGCGCGCGCTTTGGTCATTCCGTAGAGGCGGCCCTGCATGACCAGCTCCGTGCGTCCCGGAATCTCGGGCGCGCTGCTCCCTTCCTGGCTCACGTAGCCGATCTCATAGCGCACCTTGCTCGGGTTGTGCAGCAGGTCGAAGCCCGCAACCGTGGCCTCACCGCTGGTCGGTGGGAGCAGCGTCGACAGCATGCGAAGCGTCGTCGTCTTGCCCGCGCCGTTGGGGCCGAGGAACCCGAAGATCTCGCCCTTCTTGACGTCGAGGTCGACACCCGCAACCGCGTCGACGGCACCCCTGCGCGACCTGAATGTCTTTCGAAGGTTGTGGGTCTCGATCATGGTGCCTCCTCACTGGTGGTGTTCGTGGCACGCTCGCGTCGCGGCGTATGGAGCAACGCGGCGAGGTGGTTTTCGCGGTGGCGGTTGCGCCGCTGGGCGTCGGCCGCGTGCATGGCTTCGAAGTGCGCCCGGAGCACCTCCTCGTTCCAGACGAGCTTCCCGGACCTCATGTCCGCGGTGATCGCGCGGATCCACACGATCTCGGCCTCGTTGATGGCGATCGCGTGCTCCAGCTCGAGGAGCACGAGGCGGGGAAGACCGAGGTCGTCCTGGGCCATCGTGAGAGTGGCGTCGAGCGCGGTGACCCGAGCGCGAAGGCTGACGATCCGTGTGGCCAGCGCTGTCTCGGCGCGCTCCTGCGTGATGTACCCGAGCAGCCCGACGGCGACCCGGAACACGGGGGTCTCATCGACCGGGGTCGAGAGCAGGTCGGAGAGCCAGTTCTCCAACTCCTCACTCCCCTCGGGGGTGATCCGGTAGACCGTGCGCTCCGGTCGCCGCCCCTCGCGGCTGGTCTCGAGCGGCTCGATATAGCCCGCCGTCTCCAGTTCCTCGATGGCCCGGTAGAGGCTCCGTGTCTTGCCCACCGCGTAGCCCTTGTGGCGTTCCTTGAGCAGGCGCTGGAGCTCGTACGGGTGGCAGGGCTGTTCGCTGAGCAGTCCCAGCGTGGTCAGCGCGACCATGTCCTTGGGCTGAGTGCGCATTTCCATATTGCGTTTCGCACTATAGCACGCAGCAACTCATGCGCAAGCCGCGATCAGTCCTCCGGGTGCCGGGCGACCTCGTGATGTTCCTGGAGGTATTCGCGGATCGCGATGAGCGCCGCGATGCCGTCGCCGACCGCGGATCCGAGCTGCTTGGTCGAACCGCGCCGGACGTCCCCGGCGGCGAACACGCCGGGAATCGACGTCTTGAATCCGCCCTTGTCGTCGACAAACCCGCGGGAGTCGAGGTCGACGCTGCCGCGGAGGAAGGCGGTGTTGGGATCGAGGCCGATGAAGACGAAGGCGGCGCGGGGGGGCACCACCTGCTCCTCGCCGGTGGCCCGGTCGCGCAGCCGTACGGACTCGAGCCGGCCCTTGCCGGTGAGCTCGACGACCTCGGTGTTGCGATGCACGACGAAGTGCGCATCGCCGTTGACCTTGTCCTGGAGGAGACGCGAGGCCGTCAGCTCGGGGTCGCGCTGGACGATGCGGACGCGGCCGGCGAACTTGGTGAGGAACAGGCCTGCCTCGAGCGCCGAGTTGCCGCCACCGATGACCAGAAGTTCCTCGGCGCCGCGATAGAAGGGGCCGTCGCAGGTGGCACAGAAGTGCACTCCCGCTCCGATCAGGTCGTCCTCGCCGGGAACGCCGAGTCGCCGGTAGGACGAACCGGTTGCGATGAGCACGGCGTGCGTCTCGATCTCCTGGCCGTTGGCCAGCCGCAGGCAGATGTCACCCGCCTCCGATCCTTCGGCGGAGATCGTCTCGACGCTCACCGCGCTGAGGAGTTCGACCTCGTAGCGACGCGCCTGGGCGATGAAGCGCTCGGCAAGGTCCGCACCGCCAACACCCTCGGGGAACCCGGGGTAGTTGTCGATGCGCTCCGTGACGCCGGCCTGACCGCCGAGACCGCTGCGCTCGACCACCACCGCGTCGATGCCCTCGCGGGCCGCGTAGATGGCCGCGGCGAGCCCCGCCGGGCCGCCACCGACGATTGCCAGGTCGTAGCAGCCGCGTTTGGCCTCGAGCGTGAGCCCGAGCTTGCGGGCGAGCTCTTCGTTGGTGGGCTCGATGAGCACGTCGGCGCCGTCGAAGACGATTGTGGGAATCGAGCGTCCGCCGTGCTGCAACTCCTCGACGTGTTGCAGGGCGGCAGCGTCCTCATCGATGTCGACCCAGTCGTAGGCGACCCGCTGTTCGGCGAGGAATCGCTTCGCGCGCTTGCAGTCCGGGCACCACGGAGCGCCGTAGACGGTGATCTGCGCCATCAGGACAGCCGTGATAGGTCGGTGTTCACGCCCGACAGTGTCCCGAGAAACCGGTCGACGATGTTGCCCTTGGTGTCGATGATGATGACCGTCGGCGGGCTGAGGACGTTGTATTCGGAGGCGATGACCTCGCTCGAGTCATTGACGCTCGGATAGGGCACGTTGTAGCTGCGCTCATACGCCGCTCCGTTGGCGGCGCTCTCCTGCTCGTCCACCCCGAGGAAGATGACGCCCTTGGCCTTCCACCGCGTCGCCAGCGTGTCGAGCGCGGGCTGCTCGGAGTTGCACGGCCCGCACCACGATCCCCAGAAGTCGAGGACCACGACATGCCCGGTCGTCGACGACCAGGCGAAGGTCGCGCCGGTCAGGATCGGGGCGGTGATTGGCGTCGCGGGACCGGTCGGCCCGTTCCCGGGGTTCGGCGCTGCGGCAAGGTTCTGTTGCAGCCCGCAGCCCGCGAGCATCAGCGCGGAGACGAATCCCACGGCGAGGAACCGCCGGTTCACGGTGTGACCGCGAGATCCTCGAGCGCGAGCCTCGCCAAGTTCTGGTCACCTTCGACAGCAACACGCGAGCGAGCGCCGGGGTCGTCGGAGCGCCCGCACGTGAGGACCGTCAGGGTCGGCAGGTCGAGGCGCAGCGTCGAGGCCGGTGCGTCGGGGATCGCCGCTCCACTCCGCCCGCGCTCGCTGTCGAAGGTGATCGACCGCACTGCGCCACCCGGACCGGTGACGTCGAAGACGAGCACCGTTCCGGCCGCGGGCGCGAGACGCTCCTGCACCCGGTTGCCTGCGCCCATGAGCATCCGCTCCCGGCTGTGCGCCGCAGGGACGCCGTCGAGCCCGCCCGGTTCGTCCAGTGCGCGGCGCATGTCCTGCTCGTGGGCCCAGAGATCGAAAACGCGGATGGCGAGCAGCGAACGGATCTTGGACTGACCGAAGAATCCCTGTCCCATGTCGTCGAGTTGCGAATCCTCGAGGCTCGCCAGACGCGCCATCCGTTCGGCCGTCACCTCCCGGTACTCGGCGAGGAGGTCCCCGAGTGGCACGCCCCGTCGGGCGTCGACGCCGATCTCCATGAAGGCGCCGGGTTGGTTGCGGATGTACGGAAGCACCTCGGGGACGGTGTGCTCGACCCGCGGCCGCCCGAGCAGGATGCTTTCGAGATCGATGACGTGAGCGACGTGGTCCCGCACCGTCCATCCGGGACACCCGGTTGGGAGCATGGAGCGCTCGTCGTCGAGCCCTGCGGCCAGCGCGCCGACGTCCGAGAAGATCTCGGCATACGCGGTGCGGAAACCTTCCGCAGTGGTGATATTCCCGCTCTCCATCGACGTGCAGCCTAGCGCGTCGCCACAATCAATCGCGATGCCACCAGGTGCAGAGGCCGGGTCCGCCGCCGGCATGATCGCCGTCAACTCGTCCGGGTTCCCGGCTCCGGCGGGCGTCTACGCCGTCCCGGTCGTCCTCGCTCCGCTTTCGCGGCGCCTCCATGTGCTCCTCGTCCAGCGGGTCGAGGCACCGTACGCCGGGACGTGGGTGCTCCCCGGCGGTTTCATGAGCCCGACCGAGCGGCCCGAGGAGACCGCGCAGCGCAAGCTCACCGAGAAGACCGGGGTCGGCGCCGTGTACCTCGAGCAACTGGAGACGTATGGCGACCCGCAGCGCGACCCGCGAGGCTGGATCCCGACCGTCGCGTATCTGGCGCTCATCGACGCGACGGTGCTTCGTGCGGATGAGTCCAGCGCGCGGTGGGAGCCGGTCGACGCTCTGCCGCCGCTCGGCTTCGACCATCAGCGCATCGTCGTCGATGCGGTCGAACGCCTGCGCGGCAAGCTCTGGTGGTCGAACATCGCCGTCGGTCTGCTGCCCGAACGTTTCACCATGCCGCAGGCTCGACGGCTGTTCGAGGCGATCAGCGGAGTGACCTACGAGCCGTCGAACTTTCGGCGCGAGCTGGAGCAGTCGGGTCTCGTCCGCGCCACCGGTACGCTTGCCAAAGGCGGTCCGGGCCGCCCCGCTGCGCTGTACGAGTTCGTGGAGCGACAACCGGCCTGGAGCCTGCGCCGCTCGCGTCCTCCGGCGATGGTGCGCGGCCAAGGCTGAAGCAGCAGCCCGGGGTTCACTCAAACGCTGCCGCATCGTTCACGATACCGCGCGATCGGGCGCTCAATCCGAGCGCCCAATGCGAGGAGACTGAGATGACAGACCAACCCATGCAGCCGGCCACGATCCCCAGGGTGGAGGAGCTGTTCCAGCACATACCGCATCCGCGCATCGCACAGCGCAAGACTGAGAAGCCGGTCAAGGTCGACGACGGGCGGGTCGGAGTCAACGGCAAGGTCGCGCTGATCATCACCGCGGTGGTCGGGACCATGTGGTGCGCGTACATCTTCACGCTCATCGCGCTCGTCTCGCTGCCGTCGGCAATCTCCAGCGGGCAGGCGATCGTCATCGTCGCGTGGATCGCCCAGACGTTCATCCAATTGGTCCTGTTGCCGATCATCATCGTCGGGCAGAACATCCAGGGAAAGGCTGCGGACAAGCGGTCTGAGCAGACCTACAACGACGCTGAGGCGATCCTCAGCGAATGCCTCCAGCTGCAACAGCATCTGCAGGCGCAGGACAGCGTCCTCGACGACGTCATCGCGAATGTCAAGCGCCATCACGAGGAGCTGCAGAAGCTCTCGGCGAGGGTCGGGCCGGCCACCGCGTGACGCCCGCGGCCGGGGCGCCGCACGGTTGCGCGTCGAGCTTCTGACACCGTCCGTCTCGAGGGTCTCAACGGCGACGAGTGTGGTGACGTGACCGCCGTTCAGCGCAGCGCGACGGCCGTCGTGTGACGGTGATCACATGCGCGCTCGGTCCGGATGCGGCCGGAACGCTGCTGATGCGGTTGCTCGATGGCGCCCGCCGGAGCATCCACGCGGCCGTCTATGAGGTGGGGCCCTCGTACCGGTGGGCGCTGGTGCGCGCGGCCGAGCGCGGACTCCGCGTCCGCCTCGTCCTCGACGCTCATGTTTCCGACGGCAACGCGGCGACCTCCCGCGCGCTCGCCGCCGCCGGCGCCGAGTGTCGCGTCGCCGGGATCGGGGCGGATGCGGCCCACGGTAAGCTCCTGATTGTCGATTCGACGGTGGCCGTGGGCACCGGGAACCTGATCTGGCGGGACGCGCCGCGGGACCGACACCTGCGGTTTCCGCCGGATGCCCCGCTGCTTGCTGGGACGCGCGAATGGTGGGTCACCGCGTCGAGGTCGAGGCGCCTGCGCCGCCACGCAGCTGAGGCGTTTGCCGCCCACTGGCTGACCGCGACACTGCCGCCGCCGGAATGGGCCTCGACAGCCCGCCCGGGGGCGCCCGCGATCGGGACACCGGCAGCTCAGGTCGCCCCGAAGGTCGTCTGCGCCAGTTCGCGGCGGCTGCGGCTCGTCACCGGCGGAGTGGCGGTGGGGCAGATGCTTGAGTTGATGGTGGCCGGCGCCACCAGGCGGGTGCTCGTGACCGTCCCCTATGCGCATCCGTCCGCCCTCCCGGTTCGTGGCGTGATCGGTCGGATGACGGAAGCGTCGTCACGTGGCGTGGAATGCGCGCTCCTCCTCGGCGGCGTGCCGGACCCGGCGGACGCCGAGCGGCTGGCAACCCTGCCGTTCCCGGTTCGCCGGATGGATCCGGCGCGATCGACCTCCGGACACGCCAAGGGCATGGTTGCCGACGCGTCGGTGCTGGTCTCCTCTGCGAACTGGAGCGCCGCCGGCCTCGGTGGCAACTGGGAGGCGGCGCTGCGCGTCGAGCACGCGGGCGCCGCCGCCTACTATGCGGCCGCATGGCGTCGCGACTGGGAGACGAGCCTCCCACTCGACGTTTGACCCCGGAAAGGCCCGGCTATTCTCTTCAGATGCCCGAAGTCGAGCCGCCGGCGCCGGCTGTCCCCGATCCGGCGGAATCCGGGCCTGTCTCGCTGACCCTGCCTGCGGTCCCACTCCGGGACAACGTCGTCTTTCCGTCACAGCTCGCGCCGCTCGCAGCCGGCAGACCGCGCTCGGTCGCCGCCCTCGAAGCCGCGGTCAACGGTGACGGGCGCGTCGTCCTCGCGATCCAGCGGGACGCCGAGCGCGACGACGCCTCCATCGACGACGTCCACACCATCGCCGTGATCGCCCACGTCGGCGCCTTCCGGCGTCTCCCCGGCGGCGGTGCCCATGCCCTCGTCGAAGGCAAGGAGCGCGTCCGCATCGACGCCTTCGACGCATCCGGCGACGCGTGGATCGCCACGGTCACGCCGATCCCCGTCGAATCTGTGGAAGGCACCGAGGTGGACGCGCTGTTCGGGTCGGTCCGAACCCTGTTCGCCGACTACGTCAACGCGGGCGCACAGGTCGGAGCCGACACCGCCGTGGCCATGGCCCGCGCCTCACAGGCCGAGTTGATCGCCGACATCGCCAGCACCTGCCCCGATTTCGGGTTCGACGACCGTGTCGCCCTGCTGCAGGAGACCGACACGATCGCGCGCCTCCGCACACTCATCCCGCTGCTCGCCCGCGAGGTCGAGGTCGCGCAACTGCGCACCAAGATCCACGAGGACGTTCAGAAGACCATCAACAACTCGCAACGCGAGCACATCCTTCGCGAGCAGTTGCGCGCCATCCGCAAGGAATTGACGGAACTCGATGACGCCGGTGAGGACGATGAAGACCTCGCCGCCCGCGTCGAGAAAGCCGGCATGCCCGACAACGTCAAGCTGCGCGTCCTCAAGGAAGTCCACCGTCTCGAGCAGATCCCCAGCGCGTCGCCCGAGATGGGAATGGTCCGCACCTGGGTCGACTGGTTGTTGGATCTTCCCTGGGTCGATCCCCCCGCGGAAACCCTCGACATCGAGCGTGCCGCCGCAATCCTCGACGAGGACCACTACGGCCTCACCAAAGTCAAGGACCGAATCCTCGAGTGGTTGGTTGTTCGCGAGCGCATCCGAGGCAAGGACCTCGCTGACTTCGCGGCAGCCGTCGCAGCGAAGGAATCAGCAAGGGCGGAAGCCGACGCTGCTGATGAAACAGCCACCCAGGAGGCGGGTGGCGGAGCGGGGGGCAGCGCCGATGTGCTGCCCGGCGCCGAGAACGACGGTCCCAGAACGGACGACGATGAGGAGTCAGACCGGGCTGCCGAGCGGCGAGGGGCCCCCCCTCCGACAGGACCCGCCGCACGCGCGCCAGCTCCTTCAAAGCGACGCACGCTGCAGACGCCGATCCTGTGCTTCGTGGGCCCGCCAGGCGTGGGGAAGACGTCCCTGGGCCGCAGCATCGCGAGAGCCCTCGACCGCAAGTTCGTGCGTATGAGCCTGGGCGGCATCCGGGACGAGGCCGAGATCCGCGGGCACCGGCGCACCTATATCGGTGCGTTGCCCGGGAGGATCATCCAGTCGATGCGTACCGCGGGGACGCGCAACGCTGTGATCATGCTCGACGAGATCGACAAGGTCGGCGCGGACTTCCGGGGCGATCCCTCGGCGGCCCTGCTCGAGGTGCTTGATCCAGAGCAGAACTGGGAGTTCAGCGACCACTACCTCGAGGTTCCGTACGACCTGTCGCAGGTGCTCTTCATCACCACGGCGAATATCGCCGAGACGATCAGCCCGCCGCTCCGCGATCGGATGGAGATCATCCGCATCACGGGGTACACGGAGCAGGAGAAGGTGCAGATCGCCGAGCGCCACCTGGTGCCGCGACAGCTCGATCAGCACTCGCTCGAGACCGACGAGCTGCAAATTTCGCGCGAGACCATCGTCGCAATGCTCCACGGATACACTCGCGAGGCGGGTGTGCGGCAACTCGATCGGACCATCGCGGAGGTCGCGCGCAAGGTGCCGCGCAAGCTTGCGGCCGGCGCCACGCCGCCGGTTGTGATCACGCCGGAAGACCTGACCGATCTGCTCGGCCCGCGGCGGCACGACTACGGGGAGACGCAGGAGCAGGACGAGATCGGCGCGGTGACCGGTGTGGTGGTGAGCGAGGTCGGCGGGGATATCGTCACCGTCGAGGCGCTTGCCATCGAGACCAAGCCAGACCTGGTGTTGACCGGCCAGCTCGGCAGCGTCATGGAGGAGTCAGCGCGTGCCGCGCTGTCCTGGGCGAAGGTGCACGCCGTCGAGTACGGCGCGCCGCGCGATTTCTTCGACACCCACGCGATCCACGTGCACGTGCCCGCCGGTGCCATACCCAAGGATGGGCCGTCGGCGGGAGTGACCATGGCGACGGCGATGGTATCGGTGGCATCCGGCCGGCGCGTGCGGCGCGACCTTGCCATGACCGGCGAAGTCACCTTGCGTGGCAAGGTACTTCCGATCGGGGGTGTCAAGGACAAGCTGCTCGCGGCGCATCGGTCCGGGTTGAAGACGTTCATCCTGCCGGCACGGAACGTGCGCGACCTGTTCGAGGTCGACAAGGAGATCCTCGACGCCATCGACGTGGTGCCTGTCGACAACGTCGGTGAGGTGCTCGACCGGGCGCTCATCGAGTCGGATACACCCCGGCGCCGCGAACGGCGGGGCGCGGGATTCGTGCTCCCGATCTCGGGCGCGGACGTGCTCGGGCCGATCAACGCCGACCCCGCGTAACCTTGCGGCGTGACCGAAACACTGCGTGACCTGGTCGAGCTGGCCATCGTCGTCGATCCGGCGTTCGACCAGAACTGCTACGTCCTGCGCCGGCGCGACACCACCGATGTGCTGGTCGTCGATCCCGGGCTGCAGCATCCTCAGACCCTCGCACTCCTGGAGAAGCGCGGTCTGCGCTGCGACCGCATCCTCCTCACCCACGGCCATCCCGACCACGTGAGCGGTGTCCCCGCGCTGAAGGCAGCCTTCGATTGCGAAGCGGCGATCCATCCCGATGATCGCGAGCAGCTGGAGGCGGTCCGTTATCTCCCCGGGATTCCCGATGACCTTCCCGACGTGGTGTGTGAGCAGGATCTCCATGACGGCGAGATGCTTCGATGGAAGGATCTCGACATCGAGGTCGTGCACACGCCGGGCCATACGCGCGGCTCGGTGTGCTTTCGCGTCGGACCCGATCTGCTCTCCGGCGATACGCTCTTCAACCGCGGTGTCGGTCGCTGCGATCTCCCTGGCGGATCGTGGCCGGCGCTCGTCTTTTCCATCGAGCAACGCATCTACACGCTGCCTCCGGAAACCGTGGTCTAT